>ERZ807291.3270-NODE-3270-length-23263-cov-11.607420_pt1 | contig 23263 bp, 20 predicted proteins | sample MGYA00521257_ERZ807291 | MGnify/ENA primary metagenome ERZ807291 (study PRJEB31413, sample SAMN03169783) | marine metagenome | biome: Marine; feature: Water; material: Subsurface seawater | place: North Sea | collected 2011-04-28 | depth 1 m m ... | reverse complement strand
AAAGAAGACAAAATAATTTACATTGGAAAGGCTAAAAATTTAAAAAAAAGAGTTTCATCTTACTTTCAGAAAAATGTTGGTTCTCGAAAGACAAAAAATTTAGTGAAAAATATTCATGAGATTAAACATATTGTGGTTTCATCAGAATCAGATGCCTTATTATTAGAAAATTCTTTAATTAAAAAATATCAACCTAAATACAATATTTTACTAAGAGATGACAAAACTTATCCATGGATAGTAATTAAAAATGAGCCTTTCCCCAGGGTATTGACAACAAGAAAAGTTGAGAATGATGGTTCTGAATATTTTGGTCCATTTACAAATTATAGAACCGTGCGAACTATTATGGATATTTTTTCTAATCTGTATTATTTAAGAACTTGCAATTACACCTTAAATTCTGAAAACGTTAAAAATAAAAAATATAAAAAATGTCTTGAATTCCACATTGGAAATTGTTTAGGAGGATGCGAAGGCTATCAAAAAGAAAAAGATTATCAAATTTATATTTCTAATATTAGAGATTTTTTAAAAGGTAAGCTTTCAAGCTCTATAAATTATTTTAAAAAGGAAATGATTGAAGCTTCCAATATGTTAAATTTTGAAAAAGCACATAGAGCAAAAGAAAAAATTGAACTCTTAAATAATTATCAATCCAAATCCACTGTCGTCGATTCCAAGCTAAAAAGTGTAGACGTATTTAGTATAATTTCTGATGCCACTCACGCTTATATTAACTATTTGCAGGTCGGGTATGGAAGAGTTATTCGATTTCATAATGTAGAAGTCAAAAAAAAATTAGATGAATCTGATAAGGAATTGCTATTGATTTCTATTATTAACTTAAGAGATAAGTTTCTTTCTAAAAACAAAACTGTAATTGCAAATATTGCATTTAAAAAAATTTTAGATATTAAGTTTATTTTACCAAAAGCTGGAGACAATAAAAAACTTCTTGATTTATCATTAAGAAATGCTTCACAATTTAAGCTTGAGAAGCTTAAACAAGTTGAAATTGTAGATCCTGAAAGGCATTCCAATAGAATTCTTAATCAAATGAAAATAGATTTAAGATTAAATGAAAATCCTATTCATATTGAGTGTTTTGACAATTCAAATATTCAGGGATCTAATCCTGTTGCGTCTTGTATTGTTTTTAGAAATGCAAAGCCCTCAAAAAAAGATTACAGGCTTTTTAATATTAAAACTGTTGAAGGACCTGATGATTATGCTTCAATGGAAGAAGTAGTTTATCGTAGATATAAAAGAATGGTTGATGAACAATCCGATTTTCCTGATTTAATTATAATTGATGGCGGCAAAGGGCAGCTCAGCTCATCCATCAAAGCCCTTAAGAAATTAAATCTTGAAAAAACCATTGCAATTCTTGGTATTGCTAAAAGACTTGAAGAAATTTTTTATCCAAACGATCCTATTCCTCTTTATCTAAATAAAAAGTCTGAGACTTTAAAAATAATTCAAAAGATGAGAAATGAAGCTCACCGTTTTGCCATTTCTTTTCACAGAAACAAAAGAAGCAAACAAGCTTTAAATTCTTCATTTGATTCTATTCCAGGCTTAGGAGAAAAAACTAAAATTAAACTTTTAAAAAAATTTAAATCTCTAAAAAAAATAACTGAAACATCTGATGAATTACTAATTAATGAAATTGGAGAAAGTAAAACTAAAAAATTAAGAGCTTTTTTAAATTCTAGAGCTTAGTATTTATTATTTTTGCATTAAATGAGCTTAAAGAGATTTTTTTTATTAATAACCTTATCAATATGTTTTCAAATTAATGCTCAGAATTACTCAGGAGTTAGTGCTCCGTTTATAAACAAATCTTTTGATGCTTTCAAGCCAGGAGAGTCACTAAAATTTAGGATTCATTACGGCTTTTTTAATGCTAGTTATGCGACTTTAGATCTGAATGAAGAAATTTTCAACAATCAAAAAATTTTTAAAGCAACCGCAATTGGGAGAACTACTGGAATAGCAAGGTTTTTTTTCAAAGTTGAAGATGTTTACGAAACCTTCTTTGACCAATCTTTAGTTAAGCCTTTAAAGTCAACCAGAAACATTTATGAAGGGGGGTATACTAAAAATACAGAAATTTTATACGACTATAATAATAATCTTGCCAAAGTTAACGACATTAAAAACTCTAAAATAAGTTCTGTAAATATTGAAAAAAATGTACAAGATTTAATTTCAACATTTTACTTTCTAAGAAACCATTTTGATGTTAATAGTTTAAAAATTAATGATTTTATTAGAATAACCATTTTTTTTGATGCTGAAAATTATCCATTTAGAATGAAGTTTTTAGGATATGAAAATATTAAAACTAAATTTGGAGTAATTAATTGTCTAAAATTTAGGCCATACATTGAGTCTGGAAGAGTTTTTAGTGACAGTGAAAGCTTAACTCTATGGGTAAGTAATGATAAAAATAAAATTCCAATAAAAATTGAGGCAGGACTTAGAATTGGCTCAATTGAAGCTGATTTGGAAGAATTTAGGGGGTTAAAGCACCCTTTTAAAGTAAATGTAAATGAATAAACTATTTTCATTTTTTCTTTTTTCTTTTCTTTTAATTTCTTGTGCAGAGGAGAAAAAAAAAGAGTCACAAAAAAAATTTAAAGAAAAAATTGTCTCCGAATTTGGTTATACTTTAAACAATTTCAACGTAAAAAAAAGCAAAGTCAAAAATGGAGATTCATTTGGCTCAATATTAGAAGACAATAATTTATACTATCCGCAAATCTATAACATTGTTCAAAAAGTAAAAAAGGTATATGATATTAGAAAAATTAATATTGGCAAGCCTTATACTATCCTTTCTACAAAAGACTCTTTAAACATCCCTCAATACTTTATTTATCAGCCTAACAAAATAGATTATGTTATTGTTTCGCTTACAGATTCTCTTTGGGCAGAAAAAAAATCTAAAAAGGTTAAATTAAAAGAATTTGAAGCTGAAGGGGTTATCACTAGTTCACTATCCGAGACTATGGAAAAACAAAAACTTTCTCCATTACTTTCAAATGAACTTTCTGAAATATATGCTTGGACTATTGATTTTTTTAGATTAGAAAAGGGAGATAATTTTAAAATTATTTACTCTGCAAAGTTTGTTGATGATTCAACCTATGTTGGTCTTAACAGAATACATTCCGCTTATTTTGAACATAGAGGAAAACCTTTTTACGCAATTGAATTTGAAACTGACTCCAAAAGAGGGATTTTTGAATATTTTGATGAAAATGGAAAAAATTTAAGAAGAGCTTTTTTAAGATCTCCCGTACAATTCAGTAGAATTTCATCAAGATATAATCTTAAAAGAAGAATAGCATATTATGGTTATAGAGTTAGAGCTCACAAAGGAACAGACTTTTCAGCACCTGTTGGAACTCCGATTCGAGCAACTGCTAGCGGTACAGTAATAAACTCAAGCTACACTCGATCTAATGGTAATTATGTCAAAATTAAACACAATGGAACCTATTCAACCCAATACTTACATATGGATAAAAGAGGGGTAAAAGTAGGGCAATTTGTAAAACAAGGCGATTATATTGGTACTGTCGGCATGACTGGGAATACATCAGGTCCTCATGTCTGTTATAGATTTTGGAAAAATGGTAGACAGGTTGATCCTCTAAGACAAAAACTTCCTGAAGCTAAACCTATTTCAAGTGAGTTAAAAAAACGGTACCTTGAATATATGCACCCTGTTAAAAAACAACTTGACTCTATCAAATCAAGTGTTAACTTTGAAAATAATATTAAAAGATTTCATTAAATGACCTTAAAGAAAATAAATCCAACTAAAACAAAATCTTGGGAAAAGCTCAAGGATCATTTTGATGAAATAAAAACCAAAAATATAAAATCTCTTATTGAGGTTAGAAAATCTCCTGAGAACTTCAACATTATTTGGGAAGATTTCAATGTCGATATTTCTAAAAATATAATTAACGATACCACTTTAGATTTGCTTGCAGAGTTAGCCAATGAATGTGAGCTAAGTGATGCAATATCAAAACAATTCGGTGGAGAACTAATTAATGAAACTGAAAACAGAGCAGTTTTACATACTGCCATTCGAGCAACTGAAAAATCTTGTATAAAAATTAACAAAAAGGATATTATTCCATCGGTTTTTAAAACTCGGTCTCAGATAAAAGTATTTACAAATGATGTGATCTCTGGAAAGTTAAAAGGTTTTACTGGAAAGTCCTTTACTGATATTGTTAACATTGGAATTGGCGGATCAGATCTTGGACCAGTTATGGTTGTTGAGGCACTTAAACATTACTCCACAAGACTTAATCCACATTTTGTTTCAAATGTTGATGGGGATCATGTTTTAGAAATAATTAAAAACCTTAATCCTGAGACAACCCTGTTTATTGTTGTTTCCAAAACATTTACAACTCAAGAGACCATTTCTAATGCTAATACAATTAAAAATTGGCTTATTTCTAGGCTTGGTAAAAATGCTGTTTATAACCACTTTGCTGCAGTATCTACCAACAAAAGTGCTATTCAAGAGTTTGGAATTAATCCTGACAATGTTTTTTCTATGAACGATTGGGTAGGTGGACGGTTTTCACTCTGGAGCTCAGTTGGCCTTTCAATAAGTCTAGCTATTGGATATGATAATTTTGAAAGTTTACTTCAGGGTGCGAATAAAATGGATGATCATTTTAAAAACACAAGCTTCAAATCTAATATTCCTGTGTTACTGGCTCTTTTAAGTATCTGGTATAATAATTTTTTCAAAGCTGAAACTGAAGCTGTAATACCTTATACTCAATATTTAAGTAGACTGCCTGCATACTTACAACAAGCTATTATGGAAAGTAATGGCAAAAGTGTTGATAGAAATGGCAACCCTATTAGTTATCAAACAGGTAATATTATTTGGGGTGATACCGGGACAAACTCTCAGCATGCTTTCTTTCAACTAATTCATCAAGGAACAAAGTTAATTCCATGCGATTTTATTGGTTTTAAAACGCCCTTGTTCAAAGAAAATACTCAACACGATAAGCTTATGTCAAACTTTTTTGCTCAAACAGAAGCTTTAATGATGGGTAAAAGTGAAATAGAGGTAGAAAAAGAGCTTAACAACTCTAAATTAGACAGTCATAAAATTGAGGCCTTAAAGCCTTTTAAAGTTTTTTCAGGCAATAAACCAACAAACACTTTGCTTATAGAAAAATTAACTCCAAAAAATTTAGGGTCTTTAATTGCAATGTATGAACACAAAATCTTTGTTCAAGGAATTATCTGGAACATTTATAGTTACGACCAATGGGGTGTAGAATTAGGAAAACAATTAGCTTCTAAAGTATTGAACGAAATAAATAAAAATAAAATTGCTAATCACGACAGCTCTACAGCCTCACTACTTAAAAATTATTTATCAAATCGATAATTTAAATCTATTTTTTTAATAAAAATCAAATTTTTTTTCCAAAAAACAGAGTTATACACAGCTTTTGTTAAAAAAAAGTAATATTGATTTAACAGTTATTTAACAAAATTTAAGCACATTTGTATAACATAAACTACAAATAAATTATGAAAAAAATAATCTTACTTTTTACAGCTATCTTGATCTCCGGATTTAGTTATGCTCAAAATACTGTTTCGGGTACAGTTGTTGATTCAGAATTAGGATCTCCATTACCTGGCGCAACAGTACTAGTCAAAGGAACTTCTAATGGAGTTTCAACAGATTTTAATGGGGCTTTTACGATAACCGCTTCAGGATCTGGAACATTAGTTGTTTCATACATTGGTTATGACACTCAAGAAATTTCTTTTAGTGGAGGAATTAATCTTGGGAATGTTGCCCTTGTTGCTAGTGCTAATGAACTTGATGGAATAACTGTTTTTGGAACTGTTGATTTTGCAATAGACCGAGAAACTCCAGTTGCTGTTTCTACATTAACAGCTTCTGACATTCAAGAAAGAATAGGGAACTTAGAGCTTCCTGAAATGCTTAATTCCACACCTGGTGTATACGCAACAAGAGCAGGTGGTGCGTTTGGTGATTCAAGAATTAATGTAAGAGGTTTTGATTCTCAAAATACAGCTGTATTAATTAACGGTATCCCTGTTAATGATATGGAAAACGGAAGAGTGTACTGGTCTAACTGGTCTGGTCTCACTGATGTTGTTTCTGCTATGCAAGTACAAAGAGGTCTTGGTGCTTCTAAGCTTGCTATATCCTCTGTTGGAGGAACTATTAACGTTTTAACAAAATCTACTGAACTTACAAAGGGTGGTAAAATCGCCGCTACTGTTGGTAATGATGGTTACATGAAAACTGTTATGTCTTACAATACTGGTGAAATGGAAGGCGGAAGTGCTCTCTCTTTTCTCTTTTCAAGAGTTGAGGGTGATGGTTATGTTAACGGAACTTCTTTTGAAGGGTACAACTACTTCTTAGGGTATGGTTGGGAATCAGACGATGACAAACACAACGTTCAAGTAATTGTCACTGGAGCTCCTCAAACACACAATCAAAGAACGGGTAGTTATTTTAACATGGCTACAGCTGGAGATTATCAAAAATATGGTATACGATACAATTACAATCATGGATATTTAAATGGCCAGGAATTTAACTGGAGAAGAAATTTCTACCACAAGCCAATTGCTTCTGTTAACTGGGAATATGAAATTAACTCTACTACAAACCTTTCTGCTTCTGCATACTACTCAGTTGGAAGAGGTGGAGGAACTGGAGACATTGGACGTCTTGGAGGAAATTACGCTAGTAGCTCAAGGTTTAGAAATGATATAACTGGAGAGGTAGAATGGGATCAAATTGTAAGATCAAACAGCGGTCAAGGAGGTAATTGGAGTGGAGGCTACAGTTATAACAATGTTGTTGATGCTGCAACAGGTCTTTACATTGTAAATGATCAAGATGAAAGAGTAGACGGAGTAAAAAGAAATGGTTTTGTAAGAAGAGCATCCGTAAACTCTCATAATTTTGTTGGTACTCTTGTTAATTTAAAGAAAGAGCTTTCCGACAAGCTAACTCTAGATTTTGGTGTTGATTTAAGAAACTATAGAGGAATTCACTATAGAAGACTTGATCACCTATTAGGAGCTGACGGTTATAGAGACTTTGATAACGTTAATTACTCAGGAGGAAGTGCTGTTAGAACAACTACTTATAGCTCAAATTTAGGAGAATTGTGGAACGTGTTTAGAGATACTGATGATGAAGAAAAGATTGATTACCACAACGATGGTTTTGTAAGATGGAGCGGAGTATTTGGTCAACTTGAATATAAAAACGATGCGCTTTCAGTATTTGTTCAGGGAGCTGTTTCAAATCAAGGATTCCAAAGAGAAGAATTTTTTAATCAAACACCTGGAAACCAAAAAACTGACTGGAAAAACATTAGTGGAGGTAACATTAAAGGTGGTGCAAACTACAATATAGATGCTAAAAGCAATGTTTATGTTAATGCTGGTACTTACTCAAAACAGCCAAATTTTGATGCTGTATATATAAACTTTGGAAACAATCTTAATCCTGACTTAAAAAACGAAAAAGTAGTTGGATTAGAAGCCGGTTACGGTTACAGATCTAACAACCTAAACTTTAATATAAATGTTTATAGAACTAGTTGGAAAGACAGATTCCTTTCAGATGGAGTAAGAGTTGACGGAGTTAATGGTTCAGCTAATTACTATGGAATTGAACAAATACACTCAGGAATTGAGTTTGATGGTGTATTAGAAATTAGCCCATTTGTAAAAGTTGAGGGAATGTTATCTTTAGGAAACTACGAATATGGAAGTGATGTAACTGCAGATGTGTTTAATTCAAGCCAAGAGTTAATAGGCTCATCAACTGTATACTTAGATGGCGTTAAGGTTGGAGATGCGGCTCAAACCACTTCAAGACTAAATCTTGTTGTAACTCCTTCTGACTTATTCAAATTTAATATAAGTATGTTCAATGCTTCAAATTTATACGCAAACTTTAATCCTGAAGACTTTACTGATGAAGATGACCAGGCTATGCAATTGCCTGCTTACGAATTGTTTGATTTTGGAGCTTCTTATAAATTAGATATTGCCGGAGAAACTATATTCTTAAGAGCAAATATTAATAACATATTTGATAACTTTTACTTCGCTGAATCAAGCGACAATAGGTTAGCTGGCCCAGGGGACTCAACTTATTTAGGTGTTAATACAAGTAATAGAGTTTTCCCTGGATGGGGTAGAACTTGGAATGTAGGTTTTACTTACAGATTCTAAATAATTAAATACTTTTTTTTAAAAAAGCCTCTTGTTTTAAGGGGCTTTTTTTTTATTTAAAATCTTTAAGGTTAAGCTGAATAGTAGTCCTGTCTTTCCAGTTGTTTTCTTCAATACTGTAGACAGCAGAAAAATTTGATTTATTTTCTATAGATTTAAATTTGTGTGCTAGCCAAAAACCTATAGAAGAAAATTGATCACTAATATCTTGTTTTAAATTCATTTTTATATGTTCTTTTTCTTTTCCAAGCTCATAAGACTTACCTTTTAACTTAAGATTTTCTGTTAAAAATAAAGGAGCTTTATTCCCTGGGCCAAAAGGTTCAAATTGTTTTAAAATTCTAAAAAACTTTGGCGTAATTTCATCAAAATTAATTTTTGATTCTATCAAAATTTCTTTTTCTATAAGTTGATTTGATTGCATTTTAGAAACAGCATCATCAAATCTTTTTTTGAAAAGCTTTATGTTTTCTTTTTTTATTGTTAAACCAGCCGCATACTTATGGCCGCCATATTGCTCAACAAGATCATCACAGCTTTTTATAATCTTATACAGATCAACTTCTCTAATTGACCTGGCTGATGCTGTTAACGTACCATTTGAAGATTCACAAAATACAACTGAAGGTTTATAGAATTTATCCACAAGGCGTGAAGCAACTATTCCTACAACTCCTTTATTCCAGCTTGAGGAATAAACGACTATAGAATTGCATTCTTTATCCTCTTCAACTTGTAAAATAGCTTCACTGGTCATTTGTTTTTCAATTAATCTTCTTTCTGAATTTAAACTTTCTATTTCTTTTGCTAATAAATTGGCATGTTCTTCATTTGAGCTAATCAATAGCTGTAAGGCTAATTCTGCATGTTTAATTCTTCCTGCTGCGTTAATTCTAGGAGCAACAAAAAACATTAGATCACTTATTATATACTCTTTTTTAGGATTTAGTTTTAAAATCCTGTGAATTCCTAACCTTGGATTAGAATTGATTATTTGAAGACCTAAAAAAGCCATAATTCTATTTTCGCCAATCATGGGAACAACATCAGCTGCTATAGCTAATGCTACTAAATCCAAATAGTTTACTAAATCTGAGTTTATAGATAAAGAAATATCCAGGGCTTGGATTAATTTAAATCCTACTCCACATCCACATAGTTCTTTAAATGGATATTCACAATCTTTTCTTTTGGGATTTAAAATAGCTAAGGCATTAGGAAGCTTTTCGTCTGGATTGTGATGGTCACAAATTATAAAGTCAATTTTATTTTTTTTTGCATAATCAACTTGATTATGTGCTTTAATTCCACAATCCAAGGCAATAATTAATTTTAGCTTTTTTGAAATTGCAAGATCAATAGCTTTCATTGAAACACCATACCCTTCTTTTATTCGGTCTGGAATATATTTTAATATTTTCAGTCCTAGTGATTCTAAGTAAAGTGTTATTAATGCCACAGATGAGGTCCCGTCCACATCGTAGTCACCAAAAACCATTATTGACTCTTTATCTTGGATAGCTTTATTAAGCCTGTTGGTGGCCCTATCCATATCTTTCATTAAAAAAGGATCATGAAGACTTTCATAATTTGGCCTAAAAAAATCTTTGGCTTGGTCGTAGGTTCTAATTTGTCTTTTAACAAGCATTGAAGACAGTACTGGAGAGATTTTCAGTTCCTTTGAAAGAGTTTCGACTGCTTCGTTATCATTTGTATTATCTAAAATCCAATTCATTTAGATTTTTTATAACCTTCAACAATAATTACAAGCTCACCCTTGGGTGGTTTCTCTGAAATTAGTTCCAAAACCTCAAGAACTGACCCCCTTATGTTTTCTTGAAATATTTTAGTAAGTTCTCTTGAAATTGAGATTTTTCTTTCATTTCCAAAAACAGTTTTAAAGTCCTTTAATGTCCTTAAAATTTTGTGTGGAGATTCGTAAAAAACCATTGTTCTGTCTTCGTATGAAAGTTTTTCTAGTCTAGTTTTTCTGCCCTTTTTAATTGGTAAAAACCCCTCAAAAATAAATTTATCACATGGTATCCCACTATTAATTAGTGCTGGAACAAAGGCTGTTGGACCTGGTAAGCAGTCGATTTCAATATTGTTTTCTAGACAAGTTCTAACTAATAAAAAACCTGGATCAGAGATTCCTGGGGTCCCTGCATCAGAAACTAAAGCAATTTTATCTCCACTCTTAATTTTTTCAATGACAAGTCCAGCTTCTTTATGTTCGTTAAATTTGTGATGAGACCTAACTTTGGTTTCTATATTAAAATGATTTAAAAGCTTTTTACTTCTTCTGGTATCTTCACATAAAATTAAATCCACCTCTTTTAAGATGTTTAAAGCCCTTAGCGTAATGTCCTCTAAATTTCCTATTGGTGTAGGTACTATATATAATTTTGCCATGTTGAATTAAATTTAGGACATTTGTCTAATCTTTAAAGTTAACTACTTTACTAGAAATTTCAATAAATAATACTAACATGAGCGCTAAGTATATTTTTAAAGGCAGAATTGAAGTAATATGTGGATCAATGTTCTCAGGGAAGACGGAAGAGTTGATTAATAGAATAAAAAAAGTTGAGTTAAATGGAGAAAGTTTCATCGTCTTTAGGCCGAAGATCGACTCTAGAAACCCTGATAATAAAATTATCTCACATGCTAAAAATGAAATTTCTGCATCAATTATTTCAAGTCCTGAGGAAATTTTAGATTTAAGTAAAGGTTTCCATGTGATAGGAATTGATGAAGCACAATTTTTTGATCAATCGCTGGTTGAAATATGCAATATGCTTGCAAGCAAAGGTCATAGGATAATTATTGCTGGACTTGACATGGATTACGAAGGCAACCCTTTTGGGCCTATGCCAAACTTAATGGCTTGTGCTGAGGACGTAATAAAAGTTCATGCGATTTGTGTCGAAACTGGTAATCCTGCGGGATATAGTTTTAGAAAAGACAATAGTCAAGATTTAGTATTAATTGGAGAAAAAAAAGAATATATCCCTTTGTCCCGTGAAGCGTTTATTAAGAAAATGGCTAACAGAAATAAAAAATAATGCCAGTAAAAGAAACTGTTCTTGAAATTAAGCTTAAAAATTTAAAAGGGAATTTTGAATTTTTAAAATCTAAAATTAATCCTGCTACTAAATTTATGGCGGTTGTTAAAGCATTTTCTTATGGGTCAGATTCAGTTCTAATCTCAAAAGAGTTAGAAAATATTGGAGCTGATTATTTAGCTGTTGCATACACAAGTGAAGGAATTGAACTCAGAGAAAATGGAATTAGGTTGCCCATTTTAGTATTACATCCACAAGAAGAAGATTTTGAAAATATTATAAATTATTCTCTTGAGCCCAGTATATATTCTTTTCGAATTCTTGATTTGTTTTTAAAAGTTCTGAAATATAATAATATAGAACAGTACCCTTACCAAATAAAGTTTAATACCGGTCTCAATAGACTTGGTTTTATAATTGAAGATATTGACAAGCTGTTTTCTTTAATTAAAAATAACACTCCAAAATATATCTTTTCTCATTTGGGTGCGTCTGAAGATCTATCTGAAAAAGATTATACTAACGCTCAAATACTACTATTTGAATCAATCGCTAACACTCTTGAACAAAAATTAGGAGTAAACCTTAAAAAACATTTAGTAAATACCTCTGGGATTTTGAACTATTCTAATTATCAGTTCGATATGGTAAGATCTGGAATTGGCTTATATGGTTATGGAAATGATCTGAAATTTAAAAAAGATTTAAAGCCAATTTTGAGTTTAAAAACTGTTATCTCTCAAATTCATTATCTGAGTAATGGAGATTCTGTAGGATATAATTTGGGGTACACTGCAAAATCTAATATTACTATAGCTACTTTACCAATAGGACATGCTGATGGAATTGGAAGGCTATACGGAAAAGGAAAAGGTGAGGTTTTGGTAAATGATAAAATGGCAAAAATAGTCGGAAATGTTTGCATGGATATGATAATGGTTGATGTAAGCAATATAAATTGTAAGGAAGGTGATGAAGTAATTATTTTTAATGACGATTCCTATACTGCTGAAGAGTTTGCCGGTAAAGCAGGTACAATCTCGTATGAACTGATAGCCTCTTTATCAAGAAGAATAAAAAGAAAAATACTCTCTTAATGTTATGTTTGTAACTTTTTGTTTTAAAATTGATTTATTTTTTTTAACTCTAAACTGATATATATTAATTCTATACTTTTGAGTAAATTTTTATAAAATGAAATTAGCGATTGTCGGTGCAACTGGAATGGTTGGAACAGTAATGTTAGAGGTCTTAAAGGAGCGTAATTTTAAATATAATCAGCTCCTTTTAGTCGCTTCAAAGAATTCTATTGGGAAGACTCTCTCTTATTTAGGAAAAGATTATTTTTTAATTGATCTAGAAATGGCTTTAAAAGAAAAGCCTGACATTGCAATATTTTCTGCAGGTGGAAACACTTCTTTAGAATGGGCTCCTAAATTTGCTGCAATAGGCACAACTGTAATTGATAATTCTTCGGCCTGGAGAATGGATCCTTCAAAAAAACTCATTATCCCCGAGATCAACGGAAACTTAATTAACATAAATGATAAAATTATTGCAAATCCGAATTGTTCTACAATTCAAATGTTAATGATATTGTCTCCTTTACATAAAAGGTATAAAATCAATAGAGTTATTGTATCTACTTATCAATCAATTACAGGAACTGGTGTTAAAGCTGTTCAACAATTAAAAAACGAATCTAATGGCATTCAAGGAGAGATGGCTTATAATTACCAAATTCATCAAAATGCTATTCCTCATTGTGATGACTTTTTAGAAAACGGCTATACTAAGGAAGAAATGAAGCTTTCAAATGAGACCCAAAAAATACTAGACAAAGAAATTAAAGTGACTGCAACTGCTGTAAGAATTCCTGTAATGGGCGGTCATAGTGAGTCTGTTAACATTGAGTTTGAAAATTCGTTTAAAATTGAAGATATTAAATCCGTTTTGTCATCTAGCTCTGGGGTTATAGTACAAGATAATCTTTCAAATTTTGAATACCCAATGCCTTTCTATTCTAAAGGAAAAGATGAAGTTTTTGTTGGAAGAATTAGAAAAGACTTTTCATCTAAAAACAGCATAAACCTTTGGATTGTTGCTGATAATTTAAGAAAAGGAGCTGCAACAAATGCTGTTCAAATTGCTGAAAAAGTAGTAAAAGATTTTTTCTAGTTTACATTTTTTAATTCGAAATCCTCCATAAACTTAGTTGTATAGTTTCCGGACAAGTAATCTGGATTATCCATTAATTGCCTATGAAATGGAATTGTTGTTTTAATTCCTTCAATAACAAATTCGTCAAGTGCTCTTCTCATTTTATCAATTGCTTCTTTTCGGTTTTGTGAAGTAACAATAAGTTTTGCAATCATTGAATCATAATTTGGAGGAATAATGTAACCGCTATAAACATGTGTATCTAATCTAACTCCATGGCCTCCAGGCAAGTGAAGATTAGTAATTTTTCCCGGCGAAGGTCTAAAATTATTGAATGGGTCTTCTGCATTAATTCTACATTCAATTGAATGGAGTTTAGGGAAATAATGGTTCCCTGAAACTTTAATTCCGGCTGCAACTTTTATTTGTTCCTTAATCAAATCATAATCTATTACCTGTTCAGTAATTGGATGCTCTACCTGAATCCTTGTATTCATCTCCATAAAATAAAAGTCTCTATTCTTATCAACTAAAAACTCAATTGTACCCGCTCCTTCATATTTTATAAATTCAGCAGCTTTAACAGCGGCCTCTCCCATCTTATTCCTTAATTTGTCAGTCATGAATGGAGAAGGTGTTTCCTCAGTAAGCTTTTGATGCCTTCTTTGAATGGAACAGTCTCTTTCAGATAAATGACAAGCTTTTCCAAATTTATCTGCTACAATTTGGATTTCTATGTGCCTAGGGTCTTCTACAAGCTTCTCCATATACATTCCGTCATTTCCAAAAGATGCGTTAGCTTCTTGTTTGGCGCTTTCCCATAAATCTAAAAACCCTTCTTCCTCCCAAACGGCTCTCATCCCTTTTCCTCCTCCACCTGCAGTAGCCTTAATCATAACGGGGTAACCTATTTTCTTCGCTATTTTTTTTGCTTTTTCAAAAGAATCTATTATTCCTTCAGAACCTGGAATTGTTGGTACTCCAGCCTCTTTCATTGTAGCTATTGCAGATGCTTTATCTCCCATTCTATCAATCATTTCAGCAGAAGCTCCAATAAATTTGATTTTATGTTCCTCACATATTTTTGAAAATTTGGAATTTTCAGATAAAAACCCATAACCTGGATGAATTGCGTCTGCGTTAGTAATTTCTGCAGCGGCTATAATATTAGGAATTTTTAAATACGACTCTGAACTATTTGCCGGACCAATACATACGGCTTCGTCGGCAAATTTTACATGTAAACTTTCTTGGTCGGCAACTGAATATACAGCGACTGTTTTTATACCCATTTCTTTACATGTCCTTATTATCCTTAAGGCTATTTCACCACGATTGGCAACTAATATTTTTTTAAACATCTGTAAATTAATTATGAAGGATCGACCACAAATAGTGGTTGATCAAATTCAACTGGAGAAGCATCGTCAACCAATATTTTTACGATTTTTCCTGTACACTCTGATTCGATTTCATTAAATAATTTCATCGCTTCAACAACGCAAAGGATACTTCCTTCGCTTATGTTATCTCCAACCTCAACAAAATTAGGCTTGTCAGGAGATGGTTTTCTGTAAAATGTTCCAATAATTGGAGACTTAATTGTTATAAGTTGATCATCTTCATCTGAAGAAGGCTCCTCTACAACAAGCGGTTCATTTTGATGAACTTGAAGAGGTGTGTTTTGAATAATTGGTTGTTGATTTGTCAACAAAGATTCGTTTTGAATTACTGTTGGTGGTATCCCCGTTTTTACACTTATTTTAAAATCTTTTGATTCAATTTTTACTTCGCTTACACCGGATTTGGATATAAACTTGATCAATTGTTGAATTTCTTTATTGTTCATGCTATAATTGTTAGTGGTTATATGCCCATTTTAAAAACATTGCCCCCCAAGTGAAGCCTGCTCCAAAAGAGGCAAAAATAATATTATCTCCTTTTTTAAATTTTAATTCATAATCTGAAAGGATAAGTGGAATAGTGGCTGCGGTTGTATTTCCATATCGATGAATATTCATTAATACTTTTTCATCGACTATTCCCATCCTGTTTGATGTTGCGTCTATAATACGTTTATTAGCCTGATGAGCAACTAAAAAATTAACTTCAGAATTGGTCAACTTATTTCTTTTCATAATTTTTTCAGAAGCATCAGCCATATTAAAAACAGCGTGTTTAAAGACATTTTTTCCATCTTGATATATAAAATGCTTTTTTTCTCTTACGGTTTCTTGTGTTATTGGGGTTTGAGATCCTCCTGCCTCAATTCTCAATAAATCTCTATTACTTCCGTCAGATCTCAAATACTCGTCTTGTACGCCCAAACCCTCATTGTTAGGCTCAAAAAGAACAGCTCCAGCCCCATCTCCAAATATAATACAAGTATTTCTGTCTGAGTAATCAACTATTGAAGACATCTTGTCTGCTCCAATAAGTAAAATTTTATTATACCTGCCTGATTCAATAAATGCTGAAGCAGTAGACATCCCATATAGAAAGCCTGAACAAGCTGCATTAATATCGAAGCCAAATGCATTTGAAGCCCCAATTTTTGAGGCTACATAAGCTGCGGTAGCAGTAGCGTGCATGTCTGGAGTAATCGTAGCAACAATAACTAAATCTATTTCAAGGGGGTTTATTTTTTTGTTTTCAATAATAGCCCTGGCAGCTTTTATTGCCATAAAAGATGTACCTACGCCTTTGTCTAAAATTCTTCTTTCTTTAATTCCTGTACGTGTGGTAATCCATTCGTCGTTTGTGTCAACTATTTTTTCTAAATCAAAATTGCTTAGAACAGTTTCTGGTAAGTAAGACCCGACAGCAGTTATTGAAGCATTAATCTTTTTCAAATTCAGAATTTATATCAAAAATGACAAAAAAATGGCAAAAAACGTTAAAAAAATGACAAAAAATGACAAAAAATGGCAAAAAACGTTAAAAAGTAAAGAGAAACAGTGTGATTCTAGGCTTCTGCTTCTACTGTATTGTCTATTAAAACTTTCCCTCTGTAGTACAGTTTGCCTTCATGCCAGTGTGCTCTATGGTATAAATGTGCTTCACCAGTTGTTTTACATGTGGCGATTTGAGAGTCTGAAACTTTATAGTGAGTTCTTCTTTTGTCTCTCCTAGTCTTGGAAATTTTTCTTTTAGGATGTGCCATAGTATTTTAAATTAAATCTTTTAATTTATCCCAACGGGGATCAATTTTATTGTTTTTATTGTGAACATTATTTTCATATTTCCTTAAAGCATTTAACGTTTCTGATTCTAATGAACCGTCTTCAACTCCAGGATGTATAATTTTAATTGGCAAAGATAATATTATCATTTCATATATATAGTGTGCAACATTAATTTGTGAAGCGCCAATCGCTAAAACTAAAAATTCTTCATTATCATTTATCATCTCCGAGCTAAATTTTACTACTAAATTCATTTCATTTTGATGTGTGAAATCAAAAGGTTCGTTAGAAACATGGCAATTCAAATTAATTTTACCAAAAGATGAAAAATTAAACTCCAAAAGGTTAGCCTTTTTATTTAGAATAACCTTTGTGTCAATTTTACAACTATTAAAATCGGTATAATCAAAATGTTCAAAGAACGTATTATCTAAATCAAACTTAAATTCGTGCAACCCTTGTTTTAATCCTGTAAAATTAATTACAAACTGATTTAAGAACTGCATAATGCTTAGTTTGAGGCAGCGAATATAAGAAATATTATAATTGTAACAGTCTATTTATTAATGGTTTTAATCTTTTTAATAGGCAAAGGATTTTTATTCAGTCTATCATACAGTCTTCTTGAGTTTAAAATTTCAATAGCGGAGAAAATAGCTCTTTTAAATGAAGTGTTGTCAGCTATACCTTTTCCCGCAATATCATACCCCGTTCCGTGATCAGGTGAAGTTCTTATTTTATTTAATCCTGCGGTATAATTTACCCCCTCTCCAAAAGATAAGGTTTTAAAAGGTATTAAACCTTGATCGTGGTAAATAGCAAGAACAGCATCGTATTTTTTATAGAGGCCTGAACCAAAAAAACTGTCGCTTGAAAATGGTCCAAAAACTAAGTTTCCTTTTTCAGATATTTCTTTTAACACTGGTTTTAAAATTTCATCATCATCATTTCCTATAATACCTCCATCGCCTACATGAGGATCAATTGAGAGAACTGCTATTTTAGGTTTTTGTATTCCAAAATCACATTCTAATGATTTACTTATAAGCGAAAACTTTTCTTTGATTTTTTTGATAGTTATGTTAGAATGTACTTCTTTAATTGGAATATGGTCGGTTAAAAGTCCTACTTTTAATTCTTCAGAAATCATAAACATTAAGCTTTCTCCTTTAAGTTTTGATGCTAAATAGTCTGTATGCCCGGGGAAATCGAATTTTTTGTTTTGAATATTATTTTTATTTATAGGCGCCGTTACTAAAACATCTATTTTGTCTTCCGTCAGCCAGGCTAATGATGCTTCAAGAGATAAATAAGATAATCTGCCTGACTCTACAGTGGGGGTTCCAAAGCTTGTTATAAATTTTTCATCCCACACATTAATAACATTAATTTTTCCATTAATTTGAGTCTTGTTCTTCTCAAGTCGAATGTACTCAAAATCGATATTTAAAAGTTTTATTTGTTCTGCTAATAACTGAGTGTTGCAAAAAATAACTGGCGTAAAAAAACTTAAAATTCTCTTATCGCTTAACGTTTTTAAAATCACTTCTATGCCTATGCCGTTAGGGTCCCCACAGGAAATTCCAACTATTGGCAAGGTTTCGTTATTCATTTATATTTTTCTTTTATTATTAGTAAGTTTGAAGACTCATTAAAGATATAAATTAATACTGATGTTTACTGGAATTATTGAAAACCTTGCCAAAATAGTTGATATAAAAAACTCTAAAAGTAATCTAGAAATTACCCTTTCTTCATCGCTAGCATCGGTGCTTAAAATTGATCAAAGTGTTGCACACAATGGAATTTGTTTGACTGTAGTGAGCATAGAAAATGATTTCTTTAAAGTTACAGCCATTGAAGAAACGATTAATAAAACCACAATAAATAAATGGCAAAAAGGTGACCTAATTAATTTGGAAAGAGCGATGAAAATTGGAGATAGGCTTGACGGTCATATGATTCAAGGCCATGTTGATCAAATAGGAGAATGCATTAAGTCTGAAATAAAAGATGGAAGCTGGGAGTATACAATTGAATATAAAAAATCTGAGAACATTACTGTAGAAAAAGGTTCTATAGCAATCAATGGCGTTAGCTTAACGGTAATTGACTCTATGCCTAATAGTTTTAAAGTGGCTATAATTCCGTATACTTTTGAGCACACTAATTTTCATTCTTTAAAAAAAGGGTCCCTTGTTAATTTAGAATTTGACATATTAGGAAAATACATTTCAAAAATGGCTAAAAACTATAATTAGATTACATTTTCATAATCCAAAAAAGAGGGTCTAAAGGAGTTGTTTTTTTAAAGATACTAAACTGAATTGTAGACTGACCATTAGATTTGCTTGTAAACACTTCTCCAATAATTTGACCTGATTCTACAGTATTCCCTTTGCTAACAAAAACTTTTGAGAGGTTTTTATATGCGGAAATATAATTTCCGTGTTGAATCAAAATTGTAGGATTGCTTCCTCTAAACTTTAATACAGATAAAACCTGCCCTTTAAAAACTGTTTTGACTTTTGAAGATTTTTCTGTTGCTATAACTATCCCATTACTTTTTATTTTTGCTGTTTTTACAACTGGGTGAGGCTGGGTGCCAAAACGCTGAATCACAACACCTCTAGAAACTGGCCAAGGTAATTTTCCTTTATTAAGCTCAAAGCTTTTAGCTAATGCAATGGCTTCCGGAGTTAAGTTAAAGTTATTGGATTTGGCTTTACTTTTGTTTGATTCTGCAATTGCCTCACGTATTAATTTTTCAATTTGTTTATCAATCAATAAGCTTTCTTTTTCTTTTAGTAAAATGTTTCTTTTGTATTTTTTTTCTTCACTTCTTAATTTAAAAGCTATTTCATTTGCTTCTTGTATTTCACCCTCAAGGCTTTTCTGAGTTAGTCGATTATTCTTTAAAAGCGTTTCTTTTAGGCTTTTTCTTTCAACTAAATTTTCTTGAATTATACTAAGTTCCTCTGATATTTGTAAAATTTTATTAACTTGATTTCTTCTAAAAGCAGCATACTGTTTAATGTATTGCGTTCGTTTAAATGCTTGAAAAAAGCTTTCCGAAGACAGAACAAACATTAGCTTGTTTTTACCTGACTTGGACTTATAAGATTTTACTATCATTTCTTTATATGCAGCCTTTAGTTCTAATAGTTTTTTTCTTAAATCAAGCTGAGTAGCTTCATTTTTTTCAAGCTCAATATTTAGCAAATTAATTTGCTTATTTGTTAGCTTAATAACTTCTTCTTTTCTTTGAATCTTATAATTAAGGGTTTCTATGTCACTATAGGTTGATGCTTTTTGTTTTTTGTTCTTAAAAAGAAGTTCGTTAATTTCCTTTAATTCTTTTTGAATAGCCTGTTTTTGTTTCTCTAATTGTTTTCTGTTATTGTTTTGGGCAAAAATCGAGAATGAGCAAATGAACGCTAATCCAAAAAAAAACATTGTTGTTTTAAAAAAGCGTCTACTCATAAATTAATTTTATTATAGCCAGAGGGAATTTTAAACGGAAATGTAACCTGTTGGTTAATTCTACTAATTTTTGTTTTCATAACAACTCTTGTGGTTTTGTCATTCTTTGTAGCAAGTATTGTTATCCGCTGAGGAATATTGATCTTCCCTGAATTTTTGTAATCATCGTAAATGATACTAAGATTTGCTCCGTCATTTTTAAAAAATGTTTGTTTTTTTAAATTAAAATTAATTGGATCAAATGAATACTCCTTTGAAACTTTTAACTTTCTATCATAGCTTTTCAGTACATATTGTACGTTGTTTAAAGATTGATTGAGCCTTGATTCTCTAAATATTAACGGCTGTCCGGTTAACAAGTCTTGAATAGACTGTAAATTAAACTCAAAATTTAACAACTTTGAAATGTAACTATAGTCTCCTTTGTAATACGACTTATTGAGCTTCTCATAAAACATTAACTTGTCTTTAGTAAACAGCCCTTTAAAAAGGGGAATCAATAAAGATCCGCTAATTAAAATTTTATTCTCATTTTTTATTCTTAGCGAAATATTAAATTGATTTTTAGAGTCGTTTTCAACAACTGAAACTTGAGACCTTAACAGCAAATAAGTAAATTCACTTCTGTTCTTTTCAACATTTTCTAAAATTCGTTTGGTAGAAATTTTTTCATACGTAGGCGAGGCATTTGTTTTCTTTATTATATTACATCCAGAAAATAATATTAATAGAGCTAGAAAAAAATTTCTCATAATAGCAAGTTAAATTAACTCGCTGTAATCTCCAATATTTATGGATTGATAATTTCCGTCATATTTACAATTATTACCTATCATAGAATTAGAAACGTTAGCGTTTGAGATTATCGAATCCTCTCCTAAAATTGAATTTTTAATTGATGAGGTAAAAATTTTTGAATTTTTATAAACTGAGACATGAGGGCCAACAGTTGAATTTTCAATTACAACTCCGCTATCAATATAAACGGGCTCAATTATTTTTGAATTTATAAGCTTTAAATCGGTTGAAACAAGAGATCTTTTATCTGCATAGTGAAAATCAAGCATTTTTTGATTAGAATTTATAGAGCTTTTAACATTTCCGCAATCTAACCACTCCGTTACCTTTCCTGCTTTAAAAACTTTACCATTACTAATCATTTTTAACAATCCGTCATTAATTTGGTATTCTCCTGAATGAATTATTTTTTCTTCAATAACATTTTGTAATTGAGATTTTAATTGTGCGATTTCCTTGAAATAATAAAGTCCAATTACTGCTAAATTAGAAATGCTGGATTTAGGCTTTTCTACAAGGTCTACAATGTTGCCTTCTTTATTAAGCTTTATTACACCGTATGCTTCAGGATTTTTAACTTCTTTTGTCCAGATAACAGCATCTGCATTTTTATCAAAGCCCTCTTCAAATCTGATTAAAGTGTCGGGGTAAATAACCATCGCTTTTCCGTGTAATGATTCTTTTGCGCACATAATCGCGTGTCCTGTTCCCAATGGGACACGCTGTCTATAAATTGAAGCTTTGGCATTAAATTCACGAGCTAAAAAGTTTAGTTCCGAAATAATTTCTTTTCCAAAAAAGGATTCGTCTCCTATGATAAATGCCATTTCTTCAATTGGCTCATCTGCAAGTTTAGCGGCATCTTTAACTAGCTGTAACAAAATGCTGTTTCCTGCAATTTTAATTAGTGGTTTTGCAGTGGTTAATGTGTGAGGCCTTAGTCTAGAGCCTCTTCCTGCCATTGGTATGATTAATTTCATATTAACTAGTTTATACCAGTGCTTCCAAACCCTTTTTCTCCTCGCTCTGTATTGTCTAAAGAATTTGTTAGCTCTATATTAGCTTGTGCATATTTGCTGATAACTAGTTGAGCTATTCTGTCTCCAGAATTAATTAAAAAATCTTCATTAGACAAGTTTATCAAAACAACTCCTATTTCTCCTCTGTAATCAGCATCAATAGTGCCAGGAGAATTAAGTACAGTAATACCTTTTTTTAGAGCAAGGCCGCTTCGAGGCCTAACTTGAATTTCATATCCTTTTTCAAGCTGGGCATAAAGACCTGTGTTTATAAGCTTTCTCTCCATCGGTTTTAAAAGTATTGGGGCTTCTAAAAATGATTTTATATCCATTCCTGCAGAAAGCTTAGTCTCGTATTTTGGAAGGCTATTGTTAGATTTATTAACTAGTTTTAAAACCATATGGTGTCTATAATAAAGGTCTTAAGATTAATTATTTAAAGCTTCTGCACCGCCAACTATTTCTAAAATTTCGTTAGTGATTGAAGCTTGCCTAGCTTTATTATAAGTTAATTTAAGCTCGTCTCTTAACTCTGAAGCGTTATCAGTTGCTTTGTGCATTGCTGTCATTCTGGCTCCATGTTCGCTAGCAAAAGAATCTCTTATTGCCTTAAATAACTGTATCCTTAAAGACTTTGGAATCAAAGTACTGGCAATACTTTCTAAAGAAGGCTCAAATATATAATCTAAATTTTCAGATCTACTGTCTTCATTAACTGGAATTGGAAGAAATTGTTCTGATTTAATAATCTGAGTGGCAGCGTTTTTGAAAGAGTTATAAATAATTTCTACATGATCATATTTATAAGACGTAAAATTCTTAATTATGTCATTCGCAATATTAGAAACATTTTGATAGTTTAAATCGTCAAAGACATCGCTACTATTTTGTATTATCGTTTCTGTTTTAGACAGGGTATCGTTAATTTTTTTTCCAATTGTTAAAAAATCAATCTTTGAGTTTTTGAATTTTTCTTTAGACTTTAAAAGGGTGATTTCTTTAGCAATATTGGCATTAAACGCTCCACAAAGCCCTCTGTTTGAGCTAATTGCAACAATTAATACGTTTTTAAGCGGTCTTTTTTCCGTAAAAGACTTGCTGCTTGAGCCGCTCGCGCTACTAAAACTTTGCATTAGCTGCGAAAGTTTAGTAGAATACGGTCTCATCGCAGTAATTGCGTCTTGAGCTTTTTTCAATTTGGCAGCAGAAACCATTTTCATTGCGCTAGTTATCTGCATAGTTGATGAAA
>ERZ807291.3267-NODE-3267-length-23281-cov-64.494618_pt1 | contig 23281 bp, 20 predicted proteins | sample MGYA00521257_ERZ807291 | MGnify/ENA primary metagenome ERZ807291 (study PRJEB31413, sample SAMN03169783) | marine metagenome | biome: Marine; feature: Water; material: Subsurface seawater | place: North Sea | collected 2011-04-28 | depth 1 m m ... | reverse complement strand
TTGGAAGTAAGTGTTAATAATTTTTAAAATATTAATTAACAAGTCAATTACATGAGTATAAAGTTCACATTATACCATATCTGGTGGTAAACATTTTAAGGAAACATCTTCTATAAAGTTTTCGATTTCCAGAACTTGCTGATTTTTAGATCCTAAATACCTAATAGCAACAGTTTTCTTATCTTTTTCTTGATTACCTATAACTAAAATAATTGGAACTGCCTTATTTGAATGCTCTCTAATTTTGTAACCTATTTTTTCATTCCTAATATCAATTTCATTTCTGATACCAGATTTGTCTAAACTTTCCTTAATTTCTAAAACATAGTCATTTACAGATTCTACTATTGAACATATGACAACCTGAGTGGGAGCAAGCCATAGTGGCATTCTTCCAGAGTATTGTTCAATTAAAATTCCAATCCAGCGTTCTAATGAACCTAGTATTGCTCTATGCAGCATAACAGGATGTTTTTTTTGACTATCTGCGTCTACATAGAAGGCTCCCAACCTTTCTGGTAAAACAAAATCCACCTGAAGAGTGCCACATTGCCAATCTCTTCCTATAGCGTCGGTGAGAACAAATTCTAATTTTGGCCCGTAAAAAGCTCCTTCTCCTGGGTTAAGTGTGAAACTTATATTTGCAGCTTTGACAGCTTTTAAAAGCGCTTCTTCTGCTTTATCCCAAGTTTCATCATCACCAGCTCTAATTTCAGGTCTGTCAGAGAATTTGACCTTTAAGCCAGCAAAACCAAAATCTTTATATATTTGTTGAAGTAGTTCACAAAAATTTACACATTCATCAGTGATTTGAGAATTCATACAAAAAATATGAGCATCATCTTGTGTGAATTGTCTTACTCTCATTATACCATGCAATGCCCCAGACGGTTCATTTCTATGGCAAGAACCAAATTCAGACATTCTAATTGGCAAGTCCTTATAAGATTTCAATCCTTGTTTATAAATTTGCACGTGTCCTGGACAGTTCATTGGTTTCAATGCAAGAGTTTTTTCATCATCGCCCTTCGCCATAAACATATGCTCTTGAAACTTGTCCCAATGCCCGGATTTCTCCCACAATGATCTATCTATCACTTGTGGCGTTTTCACCTCTTCATAAGACTTCTTTAGTTTTCTTCTCATATAGGCTTCAATTTCCAGATAAATTGACCAACCTTTTTTATGCCAAAAGACAGAGCCTACTGCTTCTTCTTGAAGATGAAATAAATTTAACTCTTTTCCAATTTTTCTATGATCTCTTTTTTCAGCTTCCTCAATCATTAAAAGATAGTTTTTTAAATCTTTATCATTCAAAAATGCCGTCCCGTATATTCTTTGTAAGACAGCATTTTTACTGTCTCCTCTCCAATAAGAGCCGGCTAGTTTTGTTAATTTAAAGGAATGTCCTAATTTCTTAGTAGAAGGAGCGTGCGGGCCTCTACACAAATCTATAAAATTACCTTGTCTGTAAAAAGTTACAGTTTCATTTTCAGGAATAGCATTAACTAGTTCTACTTTAAAATTTTCATTATTTTTTTTAAAAAAATCTAAGGCTTGTTTTCTTGTCCAAACTTCTCTAGTTATTTTCTCATCTCTATCAACTATCTCATGCATTCTCTTTTCAATAATTTCTAAGTCTGATAAATTAAATTTTTTCTCTCTGAAAAAATCATAATAAAAACCATTTTCAATAGATGGGCCAATAGTAACTTGCGTTTCTGGAAATATCTCTAAAACTGCTTCAGCCATAATATGAGCGGCATCATGCCTTATTAAATCTAGTGTTTCATTATTTTTTGAGGTTAAAATAGAAACTGTGCTATCTGTATTAATTAGCCTGTTTAAATCCCAGAGCTCTCCATTAACTTCTGCAACGAAAGCGTCAGATGCTAGCCTTGGTGAAATTTCAGTTGCTATTTGTAAAGCGGTGACAGGACTTTTATAATTTTTTTTATCTTTATTAGGTAATGTAATAGTTAGCATTTATTTAGTACTTAAATTAGTTATATAAATTTTCAAATTTTAGCCTTATATTCTAATATACATTGTTTATATAAAGATAAAGTAAGTTTGCACATTTTATCATGACTGAAATTTTTAGACACTGCTTTTTTTGAGAATTCTGACATTTTTTCTCTACTAGTTGGTTTTAGTGAAAGAGCCATTGAAATTTTTTCTGCAAGACTCTCTACTTTTACAGGATCAGCTAAAAATCCATTTTTGCCATCGATAATTGTTTCTGAAGCACCACCATGATCAAAAGCAATTGGGATTTTTCCTAAAGCCTGAGCTTCTAAAATAATTCTACCAAATGGTTCTGGAGTAACTGAAGGCATCACAACTATGTCACTTAACATCAAGGCAGCTTGAATATCATTAGAGGACTTACTTAATTTCACTTTTGTTTCTAATTTTAATTTAATAATTTTATCTATAAGAGTTTTTTGAAAATTTTGACTACCATTTTCTGCACCAATTAATACGCATTGAAAGGTATCATTTACTAATGACAACGCCCTTATTAGCTCTAAATATCCTTTCCACATTGCCGGACGTGCAGCCATCATAATAACTGGAATATTATCTTTTAAATTTAAATTTTTAGATTGAGCTATTACTCTTGCTGGCTTTATATTATTAGCATTAAAAAGTTCTAAATCAACTCCTCTATGAACTACAGTAATTTTGTTTTTTATAGTAGGATTTGGAAAAGATTCTAAAATTGTTTTTTCAATATGTTTTGAGATAGCAATTATGGAGTCACCCTTAGTTAAAATACTATTATAATATTTTTTTAAAAAATTTGTTTTCCTGAATCTCATATGTACTGATGTGATAACAGGAATATCCAACATTCTGCCTAAAGGGAACACTATCCAAGCAGGGGCTCGAGAACATAAATGAATTAGGTCAACATTCTCTTTTTCTAGAATTAATTTTACTTGTTTTCTTATTTTAGGCCATTTAAATGGATTTTTTGTATTTACATTTAACTCATAATGCGTGGTACCAGTTCTTCTAAGTTGGGGAACCATGTGCCCACCTGATGACAGAACTATTGATTTGAACCCATTATCGTTTAGAGATTTAGAAATTTCAATCACACCTCTTTCGACACCACCAGTATTTAAGGCTGGTAAAATTTGAGCTATAGTATATTTTTTTTTATTCATTTAAATTTACCTTAAGGTGCGATGGTATAACGATGACAAAATTTATAAATACTCCACATGGTAGTACAATAGCATACAACAAAATCAAAGGTAAAAAAGCTGGCATTGTTTTTCTAAGTGGTTTTAAGTCTGATATGCAAGGTAAAAAAGCTATTTATATTGAAAATTGGGCAAAAGAAAATAATCATAGTTTTTTAAGATTTGATTACTCAGGTCATGGGAAATCATCTGGAGACTTCCAAAAAACTCACTTTTCTGACTGGTATAATGATGCACAATTTTTAATAGAACACCTAACTGAGGGCAAACAAATTCTCATAGGGTCATCAATGGGTGGATGGATAATGTTAATGCTTGCAAGGCGGATACCTGAAAAAATTTCATCTATGATTGGTTTAGCACCAGCTCCAGATTTTCCTAAAATTTTAATTTGGGATAAATTGAATTTTAATCAAAAAAGACAATTTATTAAAAATAGAGGGGTTTCTATAAAAAATGATGATGGGACAGAAAACTTCTTTTCTTATAATTTTATAAAAGATAGCTTAAATAATTTAACACTTACAAATAAAATTAATTTTAAAGGTCCTGTATTTTTATATCATGGCATGCAAGATACTGATGTGCCTTACCAATTAAGTACTGAGATTTCAAAAAATATTATTGGGACTAATGATATTAAAATTTTATTAGAAAAAAATGGTGGACATAGATTATCTGAAGATAGTCAATTAAACACAATTATTAATCTAATTAAAGATATTAATAACTCATTATAATTTAAACGTCTAAAAGCTTATAATTTTCATGTGGAGTTAGACCAACAATATGATCTTTTAATAGATTTTTAAAAGAAGGTCGTGATTTTAGTTTAAAATACCACTCTTGTAATTTGGGGTAATCATCTAAATTTAATAATCCTAAATAGTCTAAAACAGATAAACTAGCCGCTGCCAAAAAATCACATGATGTATATGTATCAGCAACTAAATAATCTTTATCTTTTAGTAAATATTCCAGGTATTTAATATGGAAACCTAAATTCTGCATGGCATTTCTTATGTTCACGCTATTAGGAGTTACATTTTCGACAATCCTAGAAAATACCTTTTCATAGATAATAGGGTCTAAAACTTCTTTTTTAAACAGAGTATCAAACCAATGATATAATCTATAAATCTCTGCTTTTTTTCTATAATTATCACAGAAAATATTAGGTTTTAGATCTAAGTCCTTAATATACTCCACACAAGCATTAAAGCCAACTATTGGAAAGTTATAACTATCTATTAAAACAGGCAAGTGACCAGCTGGGTTTAAAAGTAAAAAATCTTCTTGAGGTTTCCAATAATTCTCTAACTGGGTAATATATTCAATCTTATATTCATCTAGTAAAAGTCTTATAAATCTAGAAGATGGACATAAATGATAATGATATAGAGTAAACATAAATTTATAAACTAAGCCATGGGTAAAAGTTTGGAGTTTTTAGGCAATAAAGAAAAAGCATTTTTTTTCAGTTCACATATAAGTAAGTCATCAAAAGATAATGGGCCCAGGGTTTTTATATTTAAATTTTTATCATTAACTTTATAAAAATTAAAACCTTTATAATAATTGTAATCACCGGAAACAAAACAAATTTTTTGATTTTCAGCTATAGCTAATTCTAATCCTCTTTTGATAAGTGATTTTCCAAAGCCTTCACCTTGATATTTCAGTTTTACTGCTAATGGCCCTAATAATAAGCATTTTATTTTATTAAGTAGTACGGGGTAAAAACTTATCGTTCCAATAACAATAGAAGGATCATCTTTTATACAAGAAACTAATGAAAGATGTCTTAAAGGAAGTGTTTTTCTATATAGATATACAGTTCTATCATATCTATTATGTCCAAAACATTCATCTAGAATTTTTTGAATCTGTATATTATCAGATTCAATTTTTTCTCTAATTTGAATATTTCCATTCATAACAATCTCGGCTGAATTAATAGATATTATTTCCTATACATCTATTATTAATTAAGCCCAAGAGTTTTTTATCGTGGTAAATCAGACTTTCCCATAAGGAATTGATCAATAGATCTAGCACATTGCCTACCCTCCTTAATAGCCCAAACTACAAGAGACTGACCACGCCTAGAATCACCTGCAACAAAAAATTTATCAATAGAAGTTTTATATTCTATATCGTCAGCTTTAACGGTACCGTTATTTGTTAACTCTACACCAGTTTTATGAATTAAGTTTTCATGAATTGGATGAACAAACCCCATCGCAAGTAATACTAAGTCAACTTCAAAAGAAAACTCTGATCCCTTAATTTCAGACATTTTCATTTTTCCACTATTATCTTTTAACCATTCTACCTTTACACAATTTGCTCTTGAAACTTTTCCATTATTACCTTCAAATGATTTAGTTAAAACTGACCAATTTCTCTCACAACCTTCTTCATGAGAAGTAGAGGTTCTTAGTTTCATAGGCCAGTTGGGCCATGTTAATGCCTTATCTTCAATAGCTGGTGGCTGGTCAAGAAGTTCTAGTTGCGTTACAGACTTAGCACCCTGACGATTAGATGTTCCCACGCAATCTGAACCAGTATCCCCTCCACCTATAACAAGAACATTTTTATTTTTGGCTAATATTTCAACTGAAGAATCTACATTTTCACCAGAAACTCTATCATTTTGCTGAGATAAAAATTCCATTGCAAAGTGAACACCATCAAGCTCTCTTCCTTCAACTGGTAAATCTCTAGGTTTTTCTGAGCCGCCACAAAATACAATCGCATTAAAATCTTTGTTTAGGTCATCAAAGCTGATATCAACCCCTATGTGACTATTAACTTTGAACTCTACCCCTTCTGCCTCCATTTGAGACATCCTTCTATCAATGAGATGTTTCTCCATTTTAAAGTCAGGAATACCTATTCTTAGAAGTCCTCCTATTCGGGCATTTTTTTCAAATACTACTACAGAATGGCCAGCTCTAGCTAATTGTTGTGCACAAGCTAAACCAGATGGACCAGATCCTATAACCGCAATTTTTTTATTTGTTTTAGTGACTGAAATTTGCGGCTTGATCCATCCTTCTTCCCATCCCCTATCCACAACTGAACATTCAATTGTTTTGATAGCAACGGGGTTGTCAGTTATGTTTAAAGTGCATGAAGCTTCACATGGTGCAGGACAAATTCTACCTGTGAATTCAGGAAAATTATTAGTGGAATGTAGAAGATCTATCGCATCTTTCCATCTATTATTATAAACCAAATCATTCCAATCTGGAATAAGGTTGTTAACAGGACAGCCTTGGTGACAATATGGAATACCACAATCCATACACCGAGCACCTTGTTTAGATATCTCCTTGCCATCAAGAGGGACAAGAAACTCTTTAAAATGTTTAATCCTATCTTCAACAGGCTCATAACCTCTTTCAATTCGGTCTAGTTCCATAAAACCAGTTGCTTTACCCATGATTATTCTCCAGCGATTCTACTTGGTATTTTTTCTTCTTTTAAATTTTGTCTTCTTTCATTTAGAGCTCTCTTAAACTCAAAAGGGGTTATTTTAATAAATAATGGAAGATATTTTTCCCAATTATCTATTATTAATTTAGCTTTTTGACTTTTAGTATTTTTATAATGTCTATTAATTAATAACTTTAAACGAGAAATATCAAAATCTAAAAGATCACTGTTGATTTCTTTTTCTGTATGTTTTGTATTGATATCGTCTTTAGATAATTTTTCTAAATCTACCATTGATTTGTTGCAATTAGACTCAAACATTTCATCTTCATCAAGAATATACGCTATTCCGCCTGACATCCCAGCAGCAAAATTTCTGCCTGTTTTCCCTAAAACAACAACTATACCTCCTGTCATATACTCGCAACCATGATCACCACAACCCTCAACAACAGCAGTAGCACCAGAGTTTCTTACAGCAAAACGTTCTCCTACAACGCCACTTAGGTAACACTCTCCAGAAATTGCTCCATATAAAAGCGTATTTCCAGCAATTATGTTTTTATCAGGTATAATTTTACTTTTACTATGAGGATATACAGCAATTTTACCACCAGATAGACCTTTGCCAACATAGTCATTAGCATCTCCTTCTAAGTTAAAAGAAATACCTTTTGCTAACCAAGCGCCAAAACTCTGCCCAGCATTACCTTCAAAGTCTATGTTAATAGTGTTGTTCGGCAAACCATTGTGACCATATTTTTTTGCTACTACCCCGGATAACATAGCTCCAACTGTTCTATTTGTATTAATAATTTTTGATTTGAAATTAATTTTTTGTTGATCTGAAATGGCAAGTTTACATTTTTCAATAAGCACATTATCCAGAGCCTTATTTAATTGATGATCTTGTGTTTTTGAATTAAAGAAGTCCTGTTTGTCTTGCTTATCTAAAGGAACTATAAGTTTACCTAAATCTAGGCCATGAGCTTTCCAATGAGTTTCAGCTCCTTGAAAATCCAGCAAGTCTCTTCTGCCTATTAAGTCGTTAAAATTACGAATGCCAAGTTCAGCCATAATTTCTCTAACTTCATTAGCAATAAAAACAAAAAAGTTAACAACATGATCAGGTTGACCAGTAAAATTTTTTCTTAATTCAGGATCTTGGGTTGCAACACCTACAGGACACGTATTTAAATGACACTTTCTCATCATAATACAACCCTCTGAAATCAATGCTGCAGTTGCAAAGCCAAATTCATCTGCTCCGAGTATAGCTCCTATAACAACATCCCTACCTGTTCTAAGACCTCCATCAACCTGAACAGCTATTCTGTCCCTTAGTCCATTCATAACTAAAGTTTGATGAGTTTCAGCCAGACCTGTTTCCCAAGGACCTCCAGCGTTTAATAATGACGTAATTGGACTTGCCCCAGTACCTCCATCATTACCTGATATTGTTACATGATCTGCGTAAGCCTTACTAACGCCAGCAGCAACAGTACCTACTCCTATTTCAGAAACTAGCTTGACTGACACCCTGGCTCTTGGGTTTACATTTTTTAAATCGTGAATTAATTGTGCAAGATCTTCAATTGAATATATATCATGGTGTGGTGGAGGTGAAATCAATCCTACCCCTGGAGTGGAATGTCTAATTTTAGCTATAAAATCATTAACTTTACCACCTGGAAGTTGACCACCTTCTCCAGGCTTAGCTCCTTGAGCCATTTTAATTTGTATATCTGTTGCATTTGAAAGGTACTCTGTTGTAACACCAAATCTACCTGAAGCTACCTGCTTAATTCTAGAATTCATAGAATCGCCATTTTCCATAGGCGAAAATCTAGAGGGCTCCTCTCCACCCTCACCAGTATTAGATCTACCACCAAGCCTGTTCATGGCAATTGCAAGAGTAGTATGAGCTTCAGTGGAAATAGACCCTAATGACATGGCACCAGTTGCAAATCTTTTGACTATTTCTGATACTGGCTCAACCTCATCTAAACTAATTGATTCAGTATTTGATGAAAATTTAAAAAGCCCTCTTAAATTTTTTAATTTAATTGAATGATCATTGATTTTCTTAGAGTATTTTTTAAATGTATTGTAATTAGCACTTCTTACTGCGTGCTGAAGTACGCCAATTGTCTCAGGTGTCCAAACATGTTCTTCACCTCTAATTCTAAAAGATAAATCACCACCAACATCAAGATCATTTTGAAGTAAAGGTGAGTTTCCAAAAGCGAGTTCATGTCTATTTTCAGTTTCTTTTTGAATTTCCTCAAGACCTATACCTTCAACCTTAGAAGAGGTTCCACAAAAATATTTATCTACAAGCTCTGAAGATAATCCAACAGCATCAAAAATCTGAGCTCCAGAGTAGGATTGATAAGTTGAGATTCCCATTTTAGACATGACTTTAAGCATACCTTTAGTCACAGCCTTAATATATTTTTTATAGGCCTCATCTTCACTCATCTCATAATCACTATTTTTAATGATATTTGATAACGTGTAAAAGGATAGGTAGGGATTAATAGCCTCAGCTCCATAACCTGCAAGAAGACATAAGTCGTGAACTCTTCTTGCTTCTCCCGTTTCAATTACTAGTCCAACTTTAGTCCTAAGACCTTTTTTGATTAAAAAATGATGAATTGTGCTTGTTGCTAATAAAGCAGGAATTGCAATATTATCTTTATCAAGGTTTCTGTCTGATAAAATTATTATATTGCATTCATTACCCAATATTAATTTTTCTGCTTCATCACATATATCTTTTAGAAAAGTTTCAATTTTAAGGTTTGGGTTCTCTTTTTTATTATAGCAAATATTAAGAGTATGAGCTTTCAATTGACCAGATGTAAATTTTTGAATGCTTCTAATTTTCTCAATATCAATATTAGTTAAAATAGGATGATTAACTTCTAATAATTTTTGCTTTTCACCAGATTTGGGATCTAACAAGTTTGGTCTTGGTCCTATAAAGCTAAGTAATGACATAACTAATTCTTCACGTATAGGGTCAATCGGTGGATTAGTAACTTGTGCAAAAGTTTGAAAAAAATAATCATAAAGTAATCTATTTTTATCAGAAAGTGCAGCTAAAGGAATATCTCTTCCCATTGAACCTATAGGGTCTTGACCATCTTTTATCATTGGTTCTAAGAAAAACTTTAAGTCTTCTTTATTATAACCATGAGCTTGCTGAAGATCTAAAAGTGTTTCATTATCTGGTGTCTGAAAATTAGTTTCAAATTTGAAAGATGATAGGGAAACCTTAGAAGTATTTATCCAATCTTGATAAGGGTTAGCATTAACCAAATCATTTTTAAGTTCTTCATCTGATATTATTCTTTTTTGCTCTAAATCAACCAAAAGCATCTTCCCAGGCTGAAGTCTCCATTTTTTTACTATTTTACTCTCAGGAATATCTTGAAGTACTCCAACCTCAGATGACATTATAACCAAATCATCATCAGTTACTATGTACCTTGCAGGTCTTAGACCATTTCTGTCTAAAGTAGCTGCAATTTGAACACCGTCTGTGAAAGCCATTGCTGCTGGACCATCCCAAGGCTCCATAAGTGCTGAATAATATTCATAAAAAGACCTTCTTTGTGGATCCATTAATGCGTTATCTTTCCACGCTTCAGGTATCATTAGCATCATGGCATGTGGTAGAGAGTATCCAGACATTACAAGCAATTCTAGAGCATTATCAAAAGTTGCAGAATCTGAAGGTGATTTTTCAATAATAGGCCATAATTTATTAAGATCATTTTTTAATAAATCAGAAACCATACTATATCGTCTAGCGTTCAACCAATTTGAATTACCTCTTACAGTATTAATTTCTCCATTATGACATAAATATCTAAATGGCTGAGCCAGTCTCCATGATGGAAAGGTATTAGTAGAAAATCTTTGATGAAATAAAGCAATTGCAGACTTAAAATTGTGATTTTGAAAATCTAGGTAAAATTTTGATAAATTAGGAGCTAAAACCATACCTTTAAAAATAATTGTTCTTGTAGATAGTGATACAATATAAAAATCGTCCCAATCATCGTCAGTTTTAGCTAAAAGATGGAGGCTTTGTTTTCTTATAACATAAAGTTTTCTTGCAAACTCACTTTCAGACAAAACGGTATTACCCATTTTAACAAAAAATTGTTTAATTATCGGGGCGTTATCCTTAACTGTTTCACCTAAAACATTAGAATCCACAGGAACGTCTCTCCATGTTATTAATTCTTGGTTTTCGTTTCTGATAGCAGTTTCAATAGAATCAATGGCTAGTTTAGCTCTTTGAGGATTAGAAGGTAAAAAAACCATACCTACTCCAAAATGACCAACTTCCGGTAGCATAATTTTGGAGTTCTCAAACTCTTTTCTAAAAAATTCATCTGGTATTTGTATTAAAATACCAGCACCATCACCTGCCAGCGGATCAGCACCTACTGCACCCCTGTGATCTAAATTATGAACAATTTCAAGAGCTTGGTGCACTATTTCATGTTTTGGCTCATTATTTATATTAGCTATAAAACCAAAACCACAATTCTCATGTTCATTTTGAGGGTCATAGAGTCCATACTCTTTAGGAAAACCGTTTTTGTTAATTTCATATCCAGACATACTACTAACCCTTAGTAAAATTTTTTTATTTAATTGCGCTAATTAATCAACTCATACTAATCCAAGAGGAAATGGACATTAGTCAATAAAATTATAATTGTAAAATAAATCACTATATATCAGAAATGCAAAAATTGCATTTCAAAAATGATTAACAAATTAATTAATAACTTCGGCTTCTTTCAACATAAAATCTTTGAAAGCTTTAATTCTAGAGTCATTTCTTAGTTCATAATTAAAACATAATGATATTGACATCTTAGGGCCTTCTAGTTGAGATAAAATTTCTGTTAGCTCAATCATTTCAAATTCCATCCAATCAGGTAACGATGCAATACCCATCCCAACTTCAGTAGCTTTTGCTATACCATAAATACTAGATACCTCCAGGATAGGTTTGCGAGGCCTTTTATTATCTTTACCAATTGTAAGCAACCAATTTAATCTATGTCTATCAATCGGAGGCTGTGCATCTTCACCATAAGAAATAATTTTATGATAATCTAAATCATTGGTTGTTTTGGGAAAACCGTTTTCTTTAATATAATCTTTTGATGCAAAAATTTTATATCTACAATCTGCCAGCTTAATTTGCACATCATCTTGTGAAAAACTTGGAGTCATTCTTACTTCTATGTCTGAGTTGAAGTTTGTAACTCTGGGCTCTGAATCCCTTAAACTAAGAGCCACGGAAATATCAGGATAAACTGATTTAAATTTTGACATTCTTGGCGCAACCCATAATGCACCAAATGCATTTGTTGCTGTCACATTTAATCTTCCTGAAGGGACATCCATATCTTCAAGAAGTTGGTTATGAGTTTTACTAATGTCAGAGGCCAGAACTTGAACAGAAGAAAACAATCGCATTCCGGCTTTCGTTAAAGTTATTCCATCAGAATTTCTTAAGAAGAGCTTTATACCTAATTCATGTTCAAGAGATTTCATCTGCCTACTTAATGCTGATTGACTCATCTGTAGGATGTAAGATGCCTCTGTAATATTTCGCGTTTGCGCAACAATATTAAATAATCTTAACCTATCCCATTTCATAATAAACACCTTATTAAGAAATAGTTGATATTATTAATAAACATCTAATAGATACCTTTTTTCTTTTTTTAAATTCTTAATGTACAAAATACTCTTATCCTCACTACAATTAAGTTGTTCTTGAATGATTTTTTGTAAAATTGAATTTACATCTTTAGCCATATTAATGGCATCACCGCATACATATAAATAGGCTCCTTCTTTAATCCATTTAAAAAACTCAGACTTCACTTCATATATTTTATCTTGAACATATATTTTTTTTTCCTGATCTCTAGAAAAGGCAATATCTAGTTTATCAAGAACCTTATTGTCTTGAAAATAAATTAACTCATTTTCATAAATATGATCAGTTTTTCTAAATTGAGCACCATAGAACAACCAGTTTTTACCATGACTTTTCAATTGTGTTCTTTCTTGTAAAAAGGCAATGAAAGGTGCTATTCCAGTACCTGGGCCAATCATAATAATTGGTTTGTCATGGTCTACTGGAAGTCTAAAATTTCTGTTAGGTATTAAAAAGACCTTAATTCTTGTACCTTGATAACAATTATCAGCTAAAAAAGTTGAACAAACACCACCATATTTTTGGGAATTCTTTTCCCATCTTTGCGTTGATACAGTTAAATGCACTTCTTTTGGATACTTTAATAAACTAGATGAAATAGAGTAGGCTCTATGTTGAAGTGGCTTTAATAGTGATAAAAAAATTTTTAAATCAATATTAAATTTACTATCCAGATTTAAAAAATCTAAAACACTCTTACCGTATTTAAATTGAGACAATAATGTTTTGTCTTGATTTTTTATAATTTTATTGAGTTCTGTATGATGAATGTTTTCATTGATATATGCAATAAACCTATTTGTCGGAGATAAAATTTCGAATTGTGACTCTAGTAATTCAAAAATTGTTTTGTCATAACCTTCAACAATATTTAATGGACTATAGCCTAATCTAATAATTATATCCGTAACTAGTTGATGATTGTTTAGTGGAATAACTCCTAAGCTATCACCAGGGTTATATTTTATTTTGCTATCACCTAAAGAAATTTTATAATGCATTATTTCTTTATTAGAGTTTTTTCCTGATAAAAGTTTAGCTGAAATAATTTCTGCTAAATATGGGTTTTGTTTATTCCAAATCATCTAAACACAACTCAATTATTGACCCTTGAATTTCTCTTCAATTTTATTATAGCTTTTAATCATTTATAAACATAATAATATGTTATTTTAACTTTTGAGCATAAAATGGCGCTAGAAGTAATCATAATATTATCAATAATCCAAGGTTTTACAGAATTCCTTCCTATATCCTCAAGTGCTCATCTAGTATTTCTATCTGAAATATTTGGAGATTTTATATCAAAGAGAAATTTTGATGTTTCTCTTCATTTTGGATCCTTATTAGCCGTTATTATTTATTTAAGAAAAGAAATATTAGAAATCATTTTAGATTTAATTTTTTATAAAAAGAGAGATAAAGATGGTTTCAAAATTTTAATAAACTTAATAATTAGTACAATACCTATTGTATGTATCGGGTTTTTAATTCATTTATATGATTTTGATATAATACGTAGTTTAGAAATTATTGGTTGGTCAACATTAGTTTTTGGAATTATTTTAGGAATAGCAGACAAAAATCTTAAAATTATTAAAATTTTAAAAAATCTTAAACCAAGGGAGGCTTTTCTTCTTGGTATAGCTCAAACCCTTGCTTTGATTCCAGGTACAAGTCGATCAGGTATTGTAATAACGGCAGGCTTGTTTATGGGTTACAGTCGATATGAAGCTTCAAAATATTCTTTATTATTATCTATTCCAGTTATTTTAGCTGCAACAACATTGGAAAGTTTATCTCTATATAGCGATAAGGGCTCATTATTCAGTCATGAAATGTTTTTAGGAATTGTAATCAGTTTTATAACTGCACTAATAACAATAAAATTATTTATGAAATGGATAAATAATGCATCTTTAAAAATATTTGTAATTTACAGAATAATTCTTGGAATTATTATTTTAGTATATGCTTATAATTAATTTTGATAAATTTTTATTAATTCATCTTTTAAATCTTTTGGCTTCACTCCTAAATCTTCGATGCCAGGTAAATTATTAATTAAAATATTATCATTTTCTAATAGTATCATTTGGTCCACAGTAAAAGGTGGTTTTGGCAATTTCTGTAAAAAAAATGCTGGAATTTTCATTAATTTAGAGTTTAGTGGTAAAAAAATTCTTTTTATATTTTTTACTTCTAACAACATTTTCAAAAGTTCTTCAAAACTATAAGTTGAACGGCCACCTAATTCATATAATGCATTTTTTTTTCTTTTTCCTATCAGTAAATTTATAATGCCAGTTGCTACGTCAATTACAGATATAGGTTGAAATTTTGTTGATCTAGAGATTAAGGGTAATACAGGACTTATAGAAGCCATTTGGGAAAACTGCCCAAAAAAATTATCTCCATGTCCAAATAATAGTGATGGCCTTAGTATTTTAGCATTAGGAAAATTTTCTAACAACCTTCTCTCTCCAGAAGCTTTGCTTGATGAGTATTTACTTTTTGAATTTTCAGACACTCCCAATGCAGATATATGAATTAAGTTTCTAACGTTATGCTTTGAAGACATTTTTCCCAAAATAGCTGGTAAATCAGAATGAACTCTATAAAAATCTCCCCTTTTGTTCTCATATAAAATTCCACACAAGTTTATAACGGCTTCTACTTTTAAAAAATGATTTTCTATAGACTGAATGTTATCTAAACTCCAGCCAACTATTTTAAGATTATTTTTGGGAATGTATTTGAGATTTTTTTTTTCTAAAGTTTTTTTCTGACTGAAAACAATGATTTCAAAATCAAATTCACCAAGCATATTAATAAGGTTTTTTCCAAGAAATCCACTTCCACCAAAAATTAAAATTTTTTTATTTTTATTTTCTCTCAAAATACTTACCTTTAACTACCTGAAGATATATGTTAATTATAATTAATATATTTATCTAATATTTTAAAGTTGAATCAGTAGCTAATTAAAATGACATATTATTTGTATAAAGACGACATACCTTCTGAAATTCAATTTGGAGATATAGTTGCTATAGATACTGAAACCATGGGTCTTAATTTAAATAGAGATCGTTTGTGCCTAATTCAACTATCTAGCGGTGATGGGGATGCTCATTTAGTTCAAATTTCTCCGCAAGCTCTTGCCGATGAAAACAGCTTTGTAAATTTAAAAAAAATATTTAAAAATCCTAATTCAACTAAATTATTTCATTTTGCTAGGTTTGATATAGCGGTAATTGAAAAAAATATATGCTTATTAGATGGGCCAATGTATTGTACTAAAATAGCATCTAAATTATCACGCACTTTTGGTGCTCGACATGGCCTTGCTGATTTATGTAGAGATCTTTTAGACATAGAATTAGATAAATACAATCAAACATCTGACTGGGGAACACCAGATTTATGTGAATCCCAACTCGCTTATGCTGCCTCAGATGTATTATACCTACACATGTTAAAAAAAGAATTAGATATAATTCTTAAACGTGAAAAAAGACAAAAAATGGCACTTGAATGTTTTAATTTTTTAAAAACTAGATGCCAGTTAGATATTATAGGTTTTGATAATTTAGATATTTTTTCGCATTGATTGATATCAATTAAATTTTTGAATTTCAAACATGAAAACAATTAATACCAAATTTATTTTTGCTTTTTTAATAATAATTTTGATTTTAGTTTTTGTTATAAGCAGCTTTATTAACACAATGGAATCTAAACCAGCTAAAATTCAAAATAATAATATTAAAGAAGATGCTAAAAAAATAGTTGGTGTTGAAATACGACAACAAAATAAAAAAGGTACGAAATTTTTAATTGTTGCCGATACACTTGAAGAAACTAAATCAGAACTTAATAAAGTTATTCTAGAAAACTCCTTCACGACTATTGATCAAAAAGGAATTTTAACTAAAATTAAGGCTGGACACGCTGTTATTACAAATAATTATGAGAACTTTGATTTCTCAGATAAAGTTTTAATTACAAAAAAAAGTAGAGATTTTACTTTGAGAACCAAAACACTTACTGGAACATTTGAAAAGGGAAATTATCAAACTAATGACAAAGTTGATATTGTTTCAGGTAATATATCTATAAAAGGAAATGGATTAACTGTTAGAAATAATGGGGAATACATAAAAGTTAAAGGAAAGGCTTTTCTTGAAATGCTTTTATCAAACGTAAGAAAATGATTAAAAAAATTTTTGTTTTAATTTTTCTATCTTTATTTTCTTTTTCATCTAATGGGTTTGCAGAAAAACAAAATGATAAAAACAGTTCTGAACTCACTGTTGAAGCTGATGATTCTATAGAGTGGTTTGAAAAAGAAAAATATTATGTTGCAAAAGGAAATGTGATTTTAAAAAAAGATGGTTTTACATTGAATGCTAATTTTGTACAGGCTTATTACGAAATTAAAGATGGTGAGAATGTATTAAACAAAATATTAGCTAAAGATAATGTCACTCTGACAAAAGAAAAGACTAAGGCTACAGGTCAATTAATGACATATAATTTAAATAATAAAATTGCTATTTTATCTGGACCATTTCAAACACTTACATCACAATCTGGATATGTTGAGTCTAATAAAATCATTAAATTTAATGATTTAAAAAATAAAGCTGAGGCTGAAGGAAAGGTCAAAGTTATTTTGTCTAACAAAACCGTTATTCGTGCAGACAAAATCAATGCAGATTTAAACCAGAAAGATAAATCTATCGAATATGCTATTGCCAGAGGAAATGTTTTTATAGAAAACAAAATTAAAGGTAATAAATCTAAAGCAAATTTAGGTATATATAATTCATCCGATGAAATTATAAAGTTATCTGGAAATGTAACGCTAACTAATATGGACTCGACTATTAGCGGTTCTAAAGGTGAAACTAATTTAAAAACTGGCATAAGTACTATAGTTAGCGATCCTAATAAAAAACAAAGAGTAAAAGGTGTTTTTTCTCCAAGAAAAAAGTCAAAAAATGGAGGTAAAACTGAATAATTTTGAAGAAGAACTGATTGTGCAAAAAAGTTTTAATTTAGACACTCATTTTCCAACTCATAGTTTGAAAGTAAAATCAATTTCTAAAATTTATGAAAAAAGAAAAGTTGTAAACAATGTATCATTAGAACTGAAGCGAGGAGAAGCAATTGGTCTATTGGGTCCAAATGGTGCTGGAAAAACAACATGCTTTTATATGATAGCAGGTCTTATAGATTGTGACTCAGGTGATATTTACTTGAACCAACATCGTATTAATCATCTTCCTATGCATTTAAGAGCTAGAAATGGTATTGGCTATTTGCCTCAAGAATCATCTATATTTAGAGGATTAACTGTTGAAAAAAATATTTTATCAGTATTAGAAATACAAAATTATACCAGGAACAAAAAAAATCAAAGGTTAGATGAATTATTAAACGAATTTAATCTTAGTAAAATCAGAAACTCCTATGGAGCAACTCTTTCCGGAGGCGAAAGAAGAAGAACTGAAATAGCTAGAGCTTTAGCTTCAAACCCCAACTATATACTTCTAGATGAACCTCTAGCGGGGATAGATCCAATAGCTATTAATGATCTAAAAAATTTGATACAGCAATTAAAAAATAAAAATATAGGTGTGCTTATAACAGACCATAATGTTAGAGAAACATTAGGCATTGTTGATAAAGCGTATATTCTCTTTGACGGCTCAGTTATAATGTCTGGAAGTCCTGAAGAGATTAAAGCAGACGAAAGAGTAAGAGAAGTATACTTAGGAAATAATTTTTGAATTAAATTTATTTATTATAAGCTTGACGGATGCAATAGTTACCATTATTACACTCGCAGTTTATTAATTCATAAAATTTTAGGATATTTCATGAACATTAATGAGATGTTAAATGACAGTTCATTTCTAGTTGGCTTTGAAGCAACAAGTAAGAAGCATATACTTAATGAACTTTGCAAATTAGCTAATAAAAATTTTAATGTAGATGAAAGAGTTTTATTAGAAAATTTAACGAAAAGAGAAAAACTAGGATCTACAGCTGTTGGAAACGGTATAGCTATTCCTCATGCCAATGTGTTTAACATTGAAAAACCAAAAGTATTAGTAGCTACTTTATCAAAAGGGCTAGACTTTTATGCTATTGATGAGCAACCTGTGGATGTTATATTTTTACTACTAGCACCAAATGAAAAGTCATCAGAACATTTACAAGCCCTTGCTTTAATTTCTCGATTGTTAAGGAATAATGAGCTTACTAACAAGCTTAGAGGTTGTAAAAATGCTGAAAGTGCAATGATGGTATTAACACAAACTGATAGTGAACAAGCCGCCTAACTTTAAGAATTAACTTTATTTAATATTGGCTTTTTATCAACAAAATTTATAATTGAATTTATAGCTTCACACGCGATGTCATTAAAACACTCATCTGTCCAGCAAAGAGCATGTGGTGTAAGAATAACATTTTTATGATTTAGCAACTTACTTGTATTAGCAAGTGGTTCAACCTCAGTAACATCTAATCCCGCTCCAGCAATTATTTTTTTTTCTAAAGCATATTCCAAATCCTTCTCATTTATAACTGGGCCCCTAGATAGATTTAATATATACCCACTATTTTTCATGCTAGAAAAAAAGTTTGAGTTTATCATCCCTCGAGTAGATTCGTCTAAGTTACACAATATGGCGATAAAATCACTCTTTTTGGCAAGCTCTATTAATTCTGATTTTTGGGCACCTTTTTTATGAATTTGGTCTTTAGATAAAAATGGATCATAAGCTAAAATATTTTTAAAAAAGGGTTTAGATAATTTAATAGTTTCAGTACCAATACTACCTGCACCAACAACGCCTAACGTTTTGTTTGCTAAACCAACCCCCATATGATTTGTTCGTTCATTCCATCTACCACTTCTAACTAAATCATCTTTAATTATTAATTTACCAGCAATTGTAAAAAGCATAGTTAAAGTAGCAACGGCAACAGGTCTCCTTACTGCATTAGGTGTATTAGTAACAATAATATTTTTTTGTTTCATAGCATCTATATCAACAGAATCATAACCCACCCCAAATCTGGCAATAATTTTTAATTTACAACTATCATTAGATACTGAATTAGCAGTTGCTTTAGGAAGATTTAACAAAATAGCATCAAATTTGGACGCCATTTCAGGAGTTATCTCTGATATTGATTTATCCATCCAAGAAACATTTATATCAGATCTTTTTTTTAAAATATTTAGAGGAGCTTCGCCAAAGCATGGCTTATTTTCACTATTCAATAAATCACCTGAAATTCCAACTTCAAACATAACCAAAGCCCCTTTTATAATTAATTTATAATTTGAGATATTGAGCGTGATAAGATATTCATTTCAGTTCCAACGGCTATCATATTAAAACCTAGTTCAGAATACATTTCAAGCTCGTCATTATTATTGACCATTATACCTAAGCTTTTTTTATTTATCTTTCCTGCATCTACAACCCTTTTAATGGCATCAAGATAAATTGAAGAAGTAAAATCACCAGGAATACCAAGAAAATTTGTAAGATCAAAATGACCTACCCACAAACAATCCACTCCATCGATAGCCGCTATTGATTCTACATTTTCTAATCCATATTTAGTTTCAATCTGAATAATATTGATTAATTCATCATTTGCTTTTTTAATGTATTTGAGAGGATTTTGATTATTATAATTATCATGTGCAAATCCAAAACCAGCTCCTCTAATTCCCTCAGGAGGATATTTAGATGATTTTACTACCTTCATAGCCTCTTCAGCAGTGTTAACCATTGGAGCCATAATGCCTGAAGCCCCTAAATCTAATGCTCTAGCAACATAATTATAGCTAACTTCTGGTATTCTAATTAAAGGTGATATTTGGTTGGAATTACTAATTGTTGCGAGAACTTTAAATTGCTCTAACGATAATCCACCGTGTTCCATATCAAAAATTATAAACTCACAACCTGCATTTTTTAAAATAATAGGAATACCAGGGCTAAAAAATTCAAAGATCATAGCTCCACGTAATTTATCTAACGAAGTAACTCTATTTCTTAAATGCATGAATATCTCCTATAAATTTATTTCTTAATAACCTAACTTTTTGTCAACCATATTAGGAGGTGACTTACCTTCATTAATACATTTAATGGCATTAGCGATTTGTTTGGCTGCTGTTTGAGGGTTAGTTTCAGCAGCTACATGAGGCCAAATTCTAATATTTTCTTGCTTCCAAAATCTGTGATTTTGTGGTAAAGGTTCTTGCTTATAAACATCTAAAATTGCATTTGATATATGGCCAGTTTTACAACTTTCTAATAAATCTTCCTCAACCACATGATCTCCTCTTCCAGCATTAATAAAGCAAGAATTTTTTTTCATTAATGAAAAAGTTTCTTTATTGAAAATACCGTTAGTTGACTTAGTTAAAGGTAATAGACAGACATGAATGTTACAACTTTTTAGCATCTTCACAAATCCATCATGGCCATGATTACATAATATGTTTTGAATATTCTTTTTTGTTCTACTCCACCCTTCTACATTAAAACCTAAATTATAAAGATCTTTTAAAACAACATTCCCTATTTCTCCGATCCCATAAATTGCTATTTTAGGAGATAAAAAATCAATTTCTTTTCTAGCTTTGTATATTTTAGATTTTTCTTGTCCGTAGTAGCCATAAATGTCTCTGGTATAACTCAAAATAGAAAGAAGAACCCAATGACTCATGGTCTTTGCCATGAAAGGATCAACAATTCTTACAACTGGGATGTTTTCAGGAACTAAGTCATTTTTTAAAATATGGTCAACCCCTTGACCAAGTGAGATTAGCCCCTTTAATTTTTTTAAATATTTTATTCTCTCAAGAGGAGCTTTCCATAAAAGAGCCGTTGTTGCTTTTTCTGCTTCCTTAGACAGCAAGGAAACTAACTTTATACTAGGATCATAAAAATTAAGTCTTTCTTGCCAATCTTGCTGAAGTTCCGATGAGGCATTTTGACTATAAAAAGCAACAATGGTCATTGTAAATCCAATCACTCGTTCATTATAATGAACATTAAAAATTAATTTTGTAATAATAGAAGCATGAAAACCTATAAAAAAGAATTTCATGATAAAAAAACAAATAATTGGTGGAGCTAAGGGGGCTCGAACCCCTGACCTCTACACTGCCAGTGTAGCGCTCTCCCAGCTGAGCTATAGCCCCAATATTAATTATTGTTTTGTATCCTCAATTTCTTCATTCTCATCTTCGTCATTTAGATCATCATCATCAATAAAAGAAACATTGTCATCAATATCTATTTCTTCAGAATCATCATCTTGATCATTCTTACCAATTTCAATTAAAGGATCATCATCACTTACAACCTCATCATCAGATTCAATTTCGATTTCATCGATATCTGAAATATCCTCCGAAATTTTAGAGGTATCTTCCACTACAGCTTTTGTTGATAAACTTTTGCCTTTGCGGGATCTTAAATATGCATCCGGGTCAAATTCAGCTCCACAAGAAGGACAAATTATTGGAGAATTTTTAAAATCATAATACTTTGTTCCACAAGATGGACAAATTCTCTTTTTACCCCATTCCGGTTTTGCCATATTTTTCTCCTTAATTAATAAACCCAATAATGGGATTAGACTTAAAACAAACAATCTGTCAAAAGTTTTTTTAAAATTATGTTAACTTTTTGTAAATAAAATATATATATATTCCTTATTTAATTATGAGCTGCCTTATTAATGTATTCAATATCATCTGAAAACACTCCAAAATTAAGCGGTGAAATTTTAGTACCAGGAGATAAATCTATTTCCCACAGAGCACTTATCTTAGGCTCAATGGTGAGTGGACGAATAGAAATCAAAAATTTATTAGAAAGTGAAGACGTAATAGCTACAGCTAATGCGCTCAAAACTCTTGGGGTTACAATTAAAAAGTTTAAAAACAAATGGGAAATTTGTGGTCAAGGAATAGGTAGTTTCTCTGGATCCAATTACTTACTTAATATGGGAAATTCTGGTACTGCAGCCAGGTTGTTAATGGGAGTTGTTGCTGGCTCTGATGTTGAAGCCACTTTTACAGGCGATGAATCATTATCCAAAAGGCCTATGAGAAGGGTAATTTTACCATTATTAAAGACTGGCGCAATGTTCAAAGAGCCTGATAAAGACACTCTTCCTATTACCTTAAGAGGTAATAAAATACCTTTACCTTTAACCTATCAAAGCCCTGTATCGTCTGCTCAAATAAAATCTTGTATTTTACTATCAGGATTATCTTCATTAGGAAAAACAACAGTTATAGAACCATCTTTATCCAGAGATCATACGGAACGGATGTTAAAGTTTCTAGGAGCTAACGTAGAAACAACTCAGTTGCAGGATATGTCATGGAAGATTTCTGTTCAAGGATTGCCAGAACTTAAGCCGTTAAATATAAATGTCCCATCTGATCCTTCTAGTGCAGCTTTTCCAATTGTATCAGCTATAATCACTCCAAATAGTAAAATAAAAGTTAAAAATATTTGTGTTAACAAGTTGCGAATGGGGTTATTTGAAACTCTAGTTGAAATGGGCGCAAATATTGAGGTATCAAATAAACGAGAAATAAATGGAGAATTGATTGCTGATATTTCTTCAAGTTCAAGTGATTTAAAAGGTGTTAAGGTTCCAAAATCAAGAGTTCCATCTATGATTGATGAATTCCCTATTCTATCAATAGCAGCAGCTAAGGCCTCAGGCAATACAGTAATGGAAGGTGTTGAAGAACTCCGATATAAAGAAACGGATAGGATAAAGGCTATGTGTGACGGCC
>ERZ807291.3263-NODE-3263-length-23297-cov-6.181224_pt1 | contig 23297 bp, 10 predicted proteins | sample MGYA00521257_ERZ807291 | MGnify/ENA primary metagenome ERZ807291 (study PRJEB31413, sample SAMN03169783) | marine metagenome | biome: Marine; feature: Water; material: Subsurface seawater | place: North Sea | collected 2011-04-28 | depth 1 m m ... | reverse complement strand
TTTCACCAGAAGAGGCTGCTAAACTTAAATCAAATACAGGAGTATTAAGGCCTGAATATAGTGATTTATCAAACTTTGAGATTTATAAAAAAGATTGGCTAAGAGGATATAAAAAAATAGAAGTTCCTACTTTAAATGAAAGGTTAAGGAATAACCCAAGTTATGTAATAAACCCAGAAGTACGTTCTACAGAAAAACTAGCAAAAGAATCAGAGCCTTATTTAAAAAGCTCTACGCCTCCAGGAAGTAAACAAGATGAAATAGTAGAAGGCTTTGCTCCTGGACTAAGACAAGAAAGAATAGAAAAAACTACTGTTAATTTTAATCCAGATGGTTCTGTGGTGCCCCAAGTTGCAGATGGGCTTGCAATGAGAACAAATACTCCTAAAAATATAGATGAACTTTTAGCTCTTCCTGAAGAAGAAATACTAAACTTAACAGGTACAAAAAAATCAACTTGGGAACTTTTTAAAAATAGTCCTAATGTACCAAGAGAAGTAGTAGAAAGTAAGTTGACTAAAGCTTTAAATAGAGAAGAATCTCTTGTAGAACAATTTACTGTTCCACAAAATAAAGTCCCTAAAGAGACAAGAAATCTTGTAAAAGAAGGACGTAAAGATGCTATAAATTGGATAGAAAGCGATGAATGGTTAAAAAGAAGAATGAAAGCTACTGGAGAATCTAGAGAACAGGCAGAAGCTATGAGAAAAACCATGCTAGAAGATTTAAAAAATACTACTGTAGATTTTAAAAACATTCAAGGTAAAAATGTATCTGAATTAGGTTTTAAGTATATAGATCAAGCAGGTAATCAAAGAATTGCTTTAGGTTTTACAGATAATATAAATCTACGAGGAAATGCAGAACATGAATTTATACATGCTGCAACAACTAATCCTAGAGCTTTTCAAGGAATTAAAATGGAAAATATATATCCTGAAATAACTAAGGATCTAGGACCTAACACGAAAACATTCTTAAAATACTTAAATCAAAATCCAGAAAAACAAGTTAGGGGAGTAAAAGCCTTACAGCATCTTAAAGAAGTAGGTAAATGGGATGGTTCAAGTAAAATTACAGACGACATGGTAGATTATTTAAAAAAGAACTCTTACCAGTTTCATAAAGCAGGGATGGACCACGATATTGCACAATTAGCCTCTACCGCAAAAGATAAAAAAATTTTAAAAGACTTTTTAAATAGTGTGTATACTACATCTGGAATTATAGCAGGAGGAACTACAGCAGGTACAGCAATGTCACAAGAAAAAGCAATGGGAGGCGCTTTAGATAAATCTGTAATGGGTTACAGAGATGACTCTCCTTATAAGAATGAGCCCTATATAGATATTAATACTCCTACAGGAGAGATAGATATGTCAGAAACTGGTGTATCTTTGTATGCGAATGGCAAATTGTTAAAACCTTATTCAGGAAAACATAAATTTAATACTAGTAAAGTTAGAGAGGTTCCTGTAAATAATTCTTGGTTAGATAAATATAAATAGTATGAAGGCAAATTTTTTAAAACTAGCAGGAGTAAAGTCAGAAGGAGAATTTTATAATAAGTATCCTACTGAGGAAGCTTTCTTTAAAGAATTTCCACAAGCTAAAGAAATGGCTTACGGAGGTAGTATGATGCGCAAGAAGCCTACAGAGTATCCTGGAGGAGGAATGCTAATGCCACAAGGAAGAATTACACAAATGGGTAGCGGAGGTTATAAAGTTACTCGTTCTAGTGATAGAAAAGGAAAAACTCATAAAGTTACAGGGCCTGATGGAAGTGTTAAGTTTTTTGGAGATCCTAATCTTAAAAATAGACCTAATAATCCTGCAGCTAAAAAGTCTTGGTATGCCAGACATAAACAATCATTAGATAAAAATCCTCACTTTAGAGCATACGCAAGATCTACTTGGGGCTATGGAGGTAAGATGGATGATTACGCTTACGGAGGTAATATGAAAGAATATGCTAAAGGAGGATATGACAACCCTGGATTTAAGTCGTTACCTGCAAATGTGCAAAATAAGATAATGAAAAACTCCATGAAAAACGGAGGCATGATGGACTACCAAATGGGAGGACAGCTTACTGAATTTCAAGGAGGGGGTACTCATCAAGAAAATCCTAATGGAGGCATACCCCAAGGGCCTGACGCTAGTGTAGAAGAAGGAGAAACTAAAATGGATGCTGCTAATTATATCTTTTCAGATAGACTAACAGTGCCTAAAGATTTATCTAAAGAGTTACAAATGCCTTTCTTAAAAGGTAAAACATTTGCGGCTGCATCAAAAGCTATAAAAAAGAAATACGATCCTCAAGGTAAAAAAGAAACTGACTTAATAGTACAGAACGCAATTGAGAGAGAGCTTAAGAAATTAATTGCTATGCAAGAAGTGCATAAGGCAGATCTTATAGTAGGCCATCAAAAAGAAATAGCTGATCTACAAGGAAACGCTTCTCCTACAGATCAAATGATGCCCCCTCAAGAAATGCAAATGCAAGGCGCCCCTCAAGGAATGCCACAACAAATGCAACAAATGCAACAAATGCCCCAAGAAGGTATGCAAATGGGCTATGGAGGAATGCGTAAGCAAATGGAAGCAGGAGGTTCGTATATTCCAGAAGTTGAGCAAGCACTAAGAACAGCTAAAAATAATCAGGAGTTAATGAGTACTTTAAGTCTTTATGGTTTTAACAATGCTGATGAAGCACTTGCCGCCAATGCTCCACAGGAATATAGAGACGCTTATCTATCTAATAGAGACTTTAATTATAACGGCACTTCAACTAATACTGCTTCAACTGACAGTACTACAAATGGATTATCTCGAATACCAGAAATAGATATACCTATGTCTGATGCTACTGCAAATTCAGTTGTTACAGATGATAATACCTCTATGGGAAAAGTTGGGGATATACCTATTACTTCTGCTATAACTGCCGCACAAGGTATTGGAACTGTAGCTTCAGGTATGAGCTATAGAAGAGCTTTAAAAGGTATGGAGCCTGTAGCTAAAGATCCTGCAATGTTTAATTTAGAGCAAGAAGACTTAGAGTATAACCCTATAGACTCAGCTCCTTATTTAGCAATGTTAGATCAAGAGGCAGCACAAGCTCAAAATCAAATTATGGATGTAGCAGGTAAAAGTCCTGGAACTACGTTAGCTAACATTGGTAATTTAGCTGAAAGAATAGGAAGAGCTAAGGCTACAACAGAGCAAGACTTGCGCATGAGAAATGAACAACTTAAGCAACAAACCTATGGGCTTAACTTAAGGAAAGGGATGTTTGATAAACAAATGGAAGCACAAGTAACTGACTGGAATGACCAAGACTTAAATGCATTTCAATCAGCTTTATTAAACTTTAAATCTACGCAAGCTCAAAACGTATCTACTTCTTTAACTAATCTAAGAAGAGAACAAGCAGCTAAAGATTTAGAAAGTGGTCAAGTAGGTACTTTAGGAAACATAGGGAAATAAAATTATGGCAATAGGTAGATTTACTAGAGATTTAAAAGGACCAGCGCAAACCCCAGAGTTAGGTTTTGAAGAAGCTATGTTTGTTCCTATGCAGCGTAAGGCAGAAAAGGATAAACTTACAGATGCGTTATTTGCTATTGACACAGGAGTATTAGCTACGGAGCAAGATAAAGCAGGTATATTAAATGATATCACTAATGATTATAATACTAGAATAGAAAATGTTACAAATAGTATAAGCGGTAACAACGCTAACCTATATGATGCCCGTAAACAAGTCTTAGCTTTAAATAAAGATGTGGCACAAGCAAAGAATACTGGCATATACTATCAAGCTACTAAGTATTATAACGAAAGAGAAGAGGCTAAAAAGAATTACTTTGATCCTAGAAGTGGACAAGACAGAGAGTTGTTAAATTCCAAATGGAATGAATGGCAACTAGGAGCAGAAGAAGAAGGCAAAGATGGAGCTTATGACCCTAAAACAGGGGAGTTAATAACCGCACATAGTTTTCCTAGTCCTCCTATATCCAAAGATCACACTTCCCATTTGCTTGAGCTTGCAACCAAAGCAGGAACAAATATGAAAGACCTTGCAGGGGCAGGGCTTAGTGTAGAGTATACAAACGAAATAAATGACCAAGGGCAGCCTGTAAGCTTACCTGTTGTAAAGTATGATCCAGGAGATACTAAAATTGATAATACTGCGGGACTTGAAAAATTTGTAGAGTATATTAACGCTGAGTATCAAACTAAAGGAAATGCTTTTGCGGAAGACTGGGACTATAAAGGCAATTCGATGCAGGACATAATTGATTTAGCTACTAATATGGCTGGAATAGTAAGTAGTCAAAAAACAAAAAGTAATGAACAGGTAAATACTAGTGCAGCGAGTGGTGCTTTAACAACTTCAGGAACTACAGCAACTACAAAAGAGGGGTTTATTCAAGGTAATGCGTCAGGCAGTATCCCTTTAACAACTGTACCCATAGATAATGTAGTTAATCTAAATGAAATACTTGGGCAAAATGTTACAAGAGAAACATATGACCCAAATAGTATGGTAGATATCCTTGAAAGGACTTTTAGTCCTATTTTAGGAGGGGATGATGCTCAGGAGTTTCAGATACAACCTAGAGTAATAGGTACACAGCAGCCTGATGGTAGTTGGAACATAGAAAGAGAGGGCAATAGACGTCATACTCCAGAGGGTAATCCTTACTTACCCAAAGAGACAGTAAATATAGATCAGCAGCAATACGAAGAGTTAAATAAATTTGCAGACCCTAAATTAATAGTAAAAAACCAAGAATTAGGATTTATTACTAAGTTTAACCCAAATAAGTTTGAAGAGGCTGTACAGGATTTTATAGACTCCAGAGACAGCGATGTATTTAAACAACAACTGGCAGATGCATATAGCGGGAACAGTGGTATTTACACTAAAGAAGAAGTAGAAGGACTAGCATTACAAAGTATACTAAGAGATAAAACTAAATTACTTCCTTTTGTACAAGAATATGAAAAAGAAAGAGGAGCTAATTATATAATGCAAGGTATTAATACATTTACTAGGACTGGAACTACGGATAATGTTAGATTAATGGACCAGAAAGACGCAGCTGAAATAAACTTAATTTATGGAGGTGACCGCGACAATGTAAAAGATGAAGTAGCAGGAATTGGAGAACTATATCCATTATCAAATCCATCTGCAACTGAAACTAGTGCTAGAAAGCTATTTGAAGAAAAGGGGTATGAAAACCTTACTTTAAATATTATTGCCACAGTAGATGAAGGTAACCCAAGTCAAGTAGCTAATGGGTGGGTAGTTGTAGCTACAGACAAAGAAGGTAATCAAGAATACTATGTAATGCCTTACGGAGGAATGATGAATGACTTCCAAGGAGCAAGGTCGATAAGAGGAAAGGTTCAACATGATATTACTAGAGGGGCTACTAGAGTTGTAGAAAATGAAACAATTATTCCTGTAGAAGGTACAAAAGGCACTACAGACAACCTTCATATAGTTACAACTCAACAACCAGGTAACGATTGGAAAGTTGAGGCTTTTATTAAAACAAACACAGGAGTAGAAAGTGAAAAGATAGAATTTACTACCTCAAATGTTTCAGATATTTTACACCGAGTAGATCAACAGATAAGTGGATTTGCAATGGATGAAGAAGGTAATACGAGTAGCGGAGTTAAAAAAAAAACTAACGCCGAAAATTCCTTAGTAGAAAATACTTCCAATGATAATGCTGCTACAGGATTTGTAAATTTATCTAGTATCGAGGGTTGGGAAGATGGAGGAAATATAAGCGACGCTACAATTAGTTCTAGTATTAAAAACGAGGTATCTAAAATGTTTTCTGATAATGAAGGACTAACAGTTACTTCGGCTACTAGAGACGAAAAACTTCAAGGCAAATTAGCCGATGCAGGGGCTGGAATTGCTGAAGGGAGTATGCACCTATCAGGGCATGCATTAGACTTAAGGGTGAATGATGCTTCTAAAAGATTGCTGGAAAAACTAAAAGCTAATGATAATGAGTATATGAAAGAACTTAGAATAGAAGATGCATTTTTTCATGGAAAAGGCAATAATGCGCACCTACATATAGAGTGGATAACATAATATATAAAAAGGTAAATTTGTAGTACCGCCTAGTAAAGACAAAGAATAAATAAGATGCCAGAAGAGGAAGTAAAATTAGGAGACTATAGAGGATTTTTAAAGTCTCTAGATGTAGATTCAGAAGGTAACTATGTAGAGCCTACTGCTTTATCGTATACTATAGCTACAGGTATTACCCCTGCACCAGAAGCTAAGTATGATCAAGGTCTAAATTTATATACAGAAGATGTTGATGCTTTAAGACGAAGTAATCAATCAAGTTGGGATGTAGTAGAAAATGCATTTCAAAATGCTGGAGCTACAGCGTTAATGGAAATACCTGAGGGTATAGGATATATAGGAACAGGCGTTGCTAATTTATTTGGAAGTGCTTGGCAAGAGGATAGTAATGGTTTTATAGATACTCAAAACTCATTATCTACTTGGGCAAGGCAGACTAAAGAGTCTATGATAGAGTCTAACCCTATCTACGCAAGACAAGAAGATCAAAACTTTGATCCCTTTAATGCAATGTCTTGGGCAACTAATGCAGGCTCTATAGGATCTACTATTTCTTTATTAATACCAGGAATGGGTATAGGCAGAGGAGCTGCTTTTTTAGCTACTAAAGCAGCTTCAAGATTAGTAGGACTTTCTAAGATAGGTAAAGCTTCTGCTAAAGTAACGGGAGCCATAAGAACTGCAGAACAAGTAGCAGCTGCAACTAAAGCACAAATAAAAGCCACTAATATAGTAGGCAAGGCGGGTAATATTACAGGGACAACTGCAGCTACTTTATCATCTAGGCATGCAGAGAATATGTTGGAAGGATTTGGAACTTATGACCAATCTCTTACAGAGTCTCTAATGGAAAACTATGACATGTCTTATGATCAGGCAAAAGCAGAAAGTGCATTTTTATTAGCTAATCCTGAGGCAGCTCTTACTTCCAAGTATAAAGAAGATTATTTAAAAGCTGCAGATGCCGCTGCTAAAACCACTACTTGGAATTGGGCAGCAGGTACTATGGACTATGCTCAATATGCTATGGCATTTGGAGGGTTAAATAAACTATTTAAGATAGGAGGAGCTGCAACAAAAGGGGTTAATAAAGCAAGTAAGTTAGCTAACTACGCTAAGAAAGGATGGAACAGTAGTAGAAAATTAGCTTTTCAAGCAGGGTCAGAGGCTCTTGAAGAAACTTATCAAGCAGTAGTAGGACAAGAGGCTTTACGAGAAGGTAAAATGTTTGAAGAAGGGTTCTCTGAAAGACTTGATGGATACTTAGCAAGCGAGGAGTTACAATCTGCTGCTATGATGGGGGCAGTAATGGGAGGAGGATTCCATACTATGGGAGCTGTCTTTAATAAAGCTTCAGGTAAAGTCAATGACAAATTATTACAGTATGAGGCTTTGTCTAAACTTAAGCAAAAAGATGGCGCACTGGGAGTGAAAAACTTTGGACTAGGCGCTATAATACAAAGAGACATTAACTTAAATGGAAATTTAAATAATGTAATAAAGTCTTTAACTAAATTCTCAAAAACCCAAGAAGAGCCTACAGACGAGTTTACTCAGACTGTAGAAATGATTAATGGTTTAAATGAGCAAGTACTGCGGATGTCATCAGAGGTAGATGAGAAAGGTAACGCAGCATATACCCCTAGTCAACTAGCAGACATAGCTACTTATTCTTTTATAGCACAAAAGGCTGTTCAAGATGGAAGAATAATAAATACTGAAATAGATAATACCTATCAACAATTAGAAAAAGAAGGAGGCATAACAAGTTCAGAGGTAACTAACCATAGAAATTATATAGAAAGAGAAGCTATCATACGATTTTTAGGAGCTAAAAAAGGTAAGCCTGATGCCGCAGAACAAAAGTTTTTAGATAGTTTAAAAGAAAGAAAATTACAGTTAGATGAGACTATAAAAGCAGATAACAAACCATTTACAAAGACCCTGAAAGACGGTAACTTATTGTCTAAACAATTTACAGCTTTAAATCAAGGGATGATTTCTGAGTCATACAGATCTAAAGTAGGTAAACTTCAAACAGCCAAAGGGTTTGAAGAAAATGAAGTAGTCAAAGCTCAATTAAGAGAGGAAGCAAAAGCTAAAGAAAAGGCAGGTACAGTATCTGGGTATAGTGGTAGAGTTCAAAAAGCAACTTCAGTTGACGAGATAGAGGCTATTAAAAAGGAAGAAGAAGAACAAATAGGGGATGCTGAAAATGTAGACCGTACTACAACAACTGCTCTTCTTACAGAAATGCCTAAGGTAAAGGCTATACTTGAAAGTGAAGAATTAAGTCTAGATGATAAAATAAAAAATCTAGCTACCTTACTACAAGGAAACGCAGCAGCTCACCATAAGGCCATACCTGTCTTTGGGGACACTTTAAATATTACTCTAAACAAAGATCCTCAAGAAGCAGCTAAAGAACTAGTAGAAAAATACGATGAACTACAAAAACCTAATAACCCAGATCCTAGAAAAAATGATCTTAACTCATTACTAAATAAAAAATTATCGGAAGAAGTAGGGCAAGAAGTAGAAGATGCTCCAGACGTAAATACAAAAGAAACAAATACTTCTACGTTTGACTCCAATCCAGTAACAATAACATCTACTGATGAATCCTTTGTAGGGAATTTATTCCATCTTGCAGGTCCTGAAGGAGAAGTAGAAAGAAAAGACGACGGGACTCCCTCATTTCATCCACTTTATGATCTCCAGACTAAAGGAGACGTAAGTATAGACAAGCATCTAGATCCTAAGTTTCTGGTCGATGAAAAAGAAGTATCCTATGTAATAGATGGTAGCTATGAATATAATCAAGGCGATAGGGACGACAGTAAACGTACATATCGAATTGAAATGTTTGTTAACGTAAACGAGGAAGAAATATTTATAGGAGTTATACCTGAATATACAGGTAAAGGAAAAAACCGTAAGAAAGTAGCTCCTAAACTTAGAGAGGCTGTAGAATCAGAGTATGAGGCATCTGAAGCTAGGACCGCAGGAACTAGATTTACTTCTAAGGAAAAAGGACAAGTTAAAAGCAAGCTACCTGGAAGAATAGTTAATTTACCTGACGGAGAAGTTGCAGATTTAAATACTATTCTTAAAAAGTATCCAGATGTAAAACTTATAACCACAGTAGTAGCTAACGGAACTGTTACTTTAGCAGGACTTAAAGAGGCAGAATTAACGCCTGCAAATCTAGTTATAACAAATTCTGAAAATCTTGCTGCTGGTAAAAATAAAAAAGGGGAAACTATTTTAAAGGGAGGGTATGTCTATGCATTAGTACCTGCTCCAGATGGTAGATATTTTCCTGTTAAATTATTTACTAAAAAAGTTGGAGAAGTTAAAGATCTAAAAAACACAGTTTCAGGTTTAGTAGACGAGTTATATAATAACCCAGAGGTAGCAAAAGATGCTCTTGAGCAATTAAAGAACTTAATCCACATTAATAGGAGTAAGAGTAACTTTACGATAAAACTAGAAGAAGGCTCAGTACTAGTAAATGACCAAAAGGTAGAACAAGAGAAGTTAAAAGAGCTTCTTTTAAGTACAGAAGAAGGAAAGGGAACAATTGCTTTTATAGATAAAGGTAAGATAAACTCTGGTAATTATAATACAGATGTAGCAGAGTATCTAGACCATAATATGGATGTATCAGTAGGAATCCATAGCCCAAGCTATAAAGTAAACGTCCAGTACACAGCACCTGCTAAACAACCAAGTGAGCGCTCTAAGGAAACTATAGCAGATGATACTGCAACAGGGGCTCCTACAGGGGCTACTACACCGACACAACAAACTAGTGATCCTACAACAGCACCTACTACTGAAGGAACTGTAGATATACCTGTAAATGATATGACTATTGTCTACAACCCTCAGACGGGTGAGATGACATTTAAAACTACAGGGGGTACTCCTAATGAGACAGTAAGCAACAAAGCTCTTGTAAGATATGAGACCACTCAAGGTACTTTAAGAAGAGTTACATATAATAATACTGAATATGCAATACTATCAGATGATCGTATCATATCATTAAGTAAAGCATCTACAGGTAAAGAAGTATTTAAAACAGGCCCTCAAAGAAATAAGATCCTTGAACAAGCAGGAGAAGTACCTACACCTACTCAACCAACACAACAAAGTGGTGAGGTTACAGAAGAAGACCAAGGTCAAGATTTACTAAGTTTTATCTCTGCAGAAGACATAACTAATGCAGATAATGCTAACAAGGTAGAAGACATAATTAATGTAAATGTAAATTCAAACATATTAACTGTAGATGTCGATTCTAAATTTAATAAGGGTTCTGTTATATCTGAGGAAGAAGTAAACTCTGCAGAAGACGTAAAGGATGAAATAAACTTTATTTCTAATGTACTAGGAGGAGACGCTCTTGTACAAACTTATGTAGATGAAGGAGAGCTTGTAGGAGATATTCCTACAGTTGCTGGTCTTGTGCAACAGGTAAAGAGTAAAGGGCAGGTATTAGAGGGCCTATTTACTGAGGCAGGTATTTACTTAAGAACTAAAGGAACTAAAGGCAGAGGGTACCATGAGGCGTTTCACGCAGTATTTACTCTTGGATTAACAAGTACACAAAGAGAACAAGTCTTAGCAGATGCTAGAAAGAGATATAATGATACCACTTCTACAGATTTAGAGATAGAAGAAAAACTTGCAGAAGAGTTCAGGGTACTAATGATTTCTAATAAAGCACTATCAGGACTAAAAGGCGCATTAAAAAGATTTATGTACGCATTAAAGGATGCTATAAATCACCTATTCAATAGAACTTCTCCTCTTAACGTAGATCGTTTATTTGGAGATATAGAAATAGGTAAGTTTAGAAACAAGATACAATTCAAGAAAGAGTTTAAAGTATTTAAACCTATGGCTTCTGAAGTAAAGTCAGAAGGTATTAGCAATGCTCATGTAAAAGAGTATAAAAATTTATACAGATATTTAGTTAGTAAAGTGTTAGACACTTTTAAAGTACAGTCAGAATATAAAGGGTTATCTAGTATACAAGTTCTTAGAAAAGCTGCAGCAGGTTATAGAGAAGGGGATGTCGTTTTATTTTTAAATGATACGATATTCAATACTATGATAAAGGAAAGAAACAATTCTACTAACGAGGTTTATAAAGAAGAAATAAACAACTTTTTACTTAATTATTTTTCTTTTGAAAAGAAAGACGGTGGACTAGTAACTAAAAAAGAAAAAATGTCTGCTATGTTAGCGGACTCAATGTTTTCTTTAAGAGATTATGGAATAGTAATAAATCCAAACATACAAGAAATTGTAACTCTAGAAGATAATATAGATATAGAAGAAGCTTTTGAAAGCGCAGAAGAGTCTGAAGAAAAAGATAACTTCTTCAGAAGTAGAATGGAAGAAGACAACAGGCAAAGAATACCTAGCACTGTAAGAACAAAGCTACATACAATTCCTAAGTTAGATAAAGAGGGGAACAAGACCTATAGCCCTATTATGGGTACTGTACAATACTATGATGGAGAAGCGGTTATATCTTCATTAGAGTCAAGTATTTCTAACTCACATAGTGTTGGGCATATGATAGAGAAGCTTGAAAAACTTAACCAACCTTGGGTACCTCAGCTTTTAGAATTAGCTAATTCCGAAAAAGAAATCCAATCTACCCTTTGGACAGGTATTGGAGATAACCAATTTATAAAATATTTTGGCGTAGATAATAAAGGAAGGATATACTTAGCTAATAGGAAAACTTTAACAACAATTGTTAGAGATACTCTTGCTTCTGCTTATACTGTAGATAGTAATCCTTACTTAAACAATGAAGCTAAAGGAAAAGAAGCGCTTGAGGAATTTACAGAAATAAGAAAAGAAATTATTGAGTTTCTTAAGAATGATGCTTCAGATGAAACATTAGGTCCTATTCTAGATAGGCTAGCAGATCTTTTAGAAAGATCGTTTATTCCTTTAAATAGAGAAGGGCTAGATGCACTTATGGGCTTTTCTAGTTTATTTGAAGACCTCAAATCAAAAGCTGCTAATTTTAATGAAGGAACTCTAACGCATCTTAACGCTATATACGCTGATATGAGTAATGGAAGAAACCCGTTTATAGTCCCAAGTGTTAGGTCCTCACTAGAAAATTTTGCTAAAGACTACGCAGAAATATCTGACCTTAAAGTACAACCTGTATTTTTTGGAGCTAATAAAAAGCCTAAGTACTCTTTAGTAGAATCAAACTACTTATCTAAACTAATAACTCTTATACAAAAAAATCCTGAAGAATTTAAAAACAATGTTAAAGGTTATTTAGCAGACATGCCTATTATGAAGGACTTAGCTGACTTAAAAGATATAGACATTTACCTGCTTGAAAATACAGCTACAGAAAAGTCAGGAAAAAGATCTTATCTAGACATATCACCCGAAGAGCTTAATAGGGCAAACATGAATGCTTTCTTTAATAATAAATTTAAGAAAGATATGGGGTTATTCCCTATTCCTATTCCTTCAGACAGTAAAATGTTATACTATCTACAGTTTCCTAAGATAACTACAGAACGTGCAGTAGCAAAATTAGCCCAAGTAGCAATTGCAGAACAAAGAAGGATTGACGAGTTTGCACATGAAAACAATTCAGGGGTAAGAAACATATCAAACATAGAAAAAAATAGAAAAAACTTTCAATACTTCCCTTTCTTAAAAAATGTAGGCTTTAAAATAACTCAAGAAAATGAATTGCAAATTAAAGCTGCTATAAGAAATTACCTAGAAGAAGAATATGAAACTTTTGTATCTAAGTTAAAAGGATTTGGGCAAACAGATAGAATCTCCGACGGAAGAGAAATATGGGAAAGTAGAAAGAAGGAAGGACTAACTCCAAAAAGTTTTACGGAATTTGCAAATAGTAATACAGGAGGCTTAATAAAGTTAGCCAATGGAGAGTCTATTAGAATAGTCTCTAAGGACAAGTTAATACTTACAGGACAAGAAGTAAAGGAATTTAATGTTTCTGAGTTTACTGATTTAGAAAGCCTAGAAAACAGTAAGTTCATACCTTCAGGAGAAAAAGAAGCTGCTAAAAACTATTTCTACAACGCCTTTTATTATAACACTCAAATAACAGAGTTAGTACATAAATCGCCTGCTTACTACAAAGGAGTTGCAGATTTTTTCAAAAGAGTAAAACAAGGGAATACTCCAGGTACTTCTCCCGCAGAATCTATAACTGCAAAAGTTAAAGTAAAAGCAGATGTCTTAGTAGAAAATAGTAATGAAGAAGAAGCTGCTCTCCAAAAAGCAGGAAAAAAAGACAACACTACACAAAATCTTATAGCAGAGGCTGAGAATAATACTACAGATGGGGCGACCTTTATTTCTATGGCTAAGTACAAGGAGTATATGGAGGCCATACAACAGTGGGATGCGGATAAAGAAGTTGCTTATGGTAAATATCTTCAAGCTGCCAAAAATTGGAAACCAGGCACTGCATTTAAAAATCCATTAACTGCAAAACAAAATCAAGATTTATTTAAAGGGTTTAAGCCTTTTATGTTTACAGAAAGAGAAGTTAAGAATAATGAGGGAATATCTATAGGTACATCATCCCCCGTACAACTTAAAAACTCTATACAAGTACTTACTCCTGAGCTAGTAGTTCTGGGAGGCAATGCTGGTAATCTAGCAGAAGCATACAATGAAATGTATGTAAATGAAGAGAAAGTAGATTTAATAGCTTTCTCAAGTGCCGTTAAAGTAGGAAATCCTGGGGTTGATCAGATTATGGAAGTTAATCTAAAGGATATGCTACTTGCTCAAAACACTCCTTCACACTGGTATGAGCATGTTGCAAGAATAGGTTCTCAGATGAGAAATCATATGATGAACAATATAGATCTTGAAGCTGACTATAATATAGGAGGAACTAATGTAAAAGGAGCTGACTTGTCAATTTTATTAAGTCAACTTACAGAGGCTAACCTTAAAGAAGATAGTGAAAGACTAACAAGCATAATAAATAACTCTGAAGAAGACTATCAAGTACTTAGACAAGAGATTGTAAAAGTATTAACTAACAGGGGGGCTCCTACAGCTATTATTAATAGTATAAATACTAGTATAGAGGTCTCTGATAAAGAAATAATACCTAAGCTATATTCTAGTTATGGAGCTAAAGAAGCAGAGTCTGTAGTAGCAGCGTTATTTAAGAGTAGAGTATTTAAGCAAAAGTTGCCAGGAGGCCAGTTTGTAAACTTTACTTCTTATGGTTTATCAGATAACTTAGAGTATAAAGTTGATGAGAAAGCTAATAAGCTAACAATGGAAGCCTATCTTCCTGCTTGGTCAAAAGACTTACTAGATCTCCCTGTAAAGGAAGACGGGACTATAGATATGAGTAAGGTGGATTCTAAAGTATTGGAGTTAGTAGGATTCCGTACTCCTACAGAATCTAAATACTCCATAGTTGCTATAAAGGTCAAGGGGTTCCTTCCAGCCAACTTAGGAGGAAATATTGTTTTGCCTAAAGGGATTACTAGTAGAACAGGTCTTGACTTTGACATTGATAAAATGTTTGTCTTTACTCCTCATAACACTACTACTTATAAAGATTCAGAACAAAAAGAAATAGATAAGGTCGTAGTAGACGAGTCTTTTGACATAGCTGAGGGGCCAAATCAATCTAGAAAAGCAAGAGAAAATGGATTGATTTCTATATACTATGCAATTTCTTCTAATTTAAAAAGTCATGGTGAAGAGTCCATAGGGCCTGGACATTTTGAAAATTTAAAGGACGCTGCCTACACTGCATACCTAAAAAATAATGTAGGCGATTATAAAGCTAAAAGTGCAGGGGGGCTAGCGGGCATGTCTATAAAAGCAAAAGGAGAAATTATAGAAGCAGAAGAAGCTAAAAAATATAACATAGCAAATCCTCTTACTCACTTAGAGTTTTATGATAGAGTTCAATCAGGAGGTAACCTAATTGGAGTTTTAGTAAATCATTTAATAAACAATATAAAAGCTAAGTTTACTGAAGTAGAGCTTAAGGATCCTATAACTATTAATGGACAAGAGTATAAGTCTCTTAGTAGCAATAACATGGGTATAGATTATAGGCTACAAGAATTTGCTACTGCTATTGTAGATAATACTAAAGAGCCTTTAGCTGCATTTATTAACTTAAATATAAATACTGCAGATGCTTACATGGCAGCTATAAGACTAGGGCTTCCTATAGATTATACTGTTGCATTATTTTCTACTCCTTTAGCAAGAAAGTTACATAGGTCTAGTTTACTGACGGGTAAACCCTTTTTAGTAGAAGCTCAAAAAGCACTTACTGAGCTACAGGGCGAGAGAAAAGAAGGATCAGAATCTTCTGGAGGCTATACTAATTTAAATTTAGAGGATTTATTTGATAGTAAACGTCAAGTTAGCTTTACATTTAAAGATAACACAAGTACAGAAAAAGAAGAACTTTTAAATACTTTTATTAAGTTATCTGAAGTTGGAGCAGATCTTTCTACAGTAATAAGAGGTACTAAGTTGGATGCTTCAGCTGCTTCTACAAGTGCTGCAGGGGTAATGCTTCAAAACAAAATGGTAGAGAAAGTAACAGAAGACAACTTTACTTCAATACAAGGCACTGGAAAATTCTTTAGTGAAGATGGTATCCTTAAAATGTATAAAGAAAATGCTCATGATCCTGTAAGAGAGGCCTACGCAAAGTTCTTCCCTTACTTTAATAAATCATTTGAAGGACTAGTAACAAAGTTTTTAGAAACAGTGCCTGCTGATGCATTTTTAAATGATAGGGTTATTTCAAATATGTTTAAGCATGCTGAGACTTATCATATAGCTAATCATGACGGGCTAGCAAGATTTCCTACTAAATTAGTTATGGAAAGAGTTCATGAAGCTTTTATAAAATTTAAAAGAGACTACGCTGCGTCTTACCCTACTTTGATTAGCGCCTTAAGGTTAGAAACTCAACAGGTTGACCCTAGTTTAGAGGAAAACAGAATTGTAGTAAATAGAAGTGCAATTAGCAAAGATCAAATAAACCTTGCCCACGAAGAGTGGAAAGCGATGATGAATAACGAAGAGAATGCAGACTTTGCCCGTAATCTTTTAGCTTATGCCTTAAAGACTACAGGATATACTCCTAGTCCTTTTAGCATTATAAATTTAATTCACCCTGATGCTTTTAATGAAAGATTTGGATCTGAAGAAAGTATAGAAGAAAGATTAGAATCTCTTTTAAATAATGTAAATGTACCGTTCGATAACTTTATGTCTTTCTATGTAAGGAACGTATTTAAAGAAGACAACAGTTTCTTATTAAAAGCAGATGAGACTGCCAAAGAAGAAGGTGGGACATTGGTTATAGAAAAAGTAAATGGAGAAGCTCCTTCTTATTACAAAAATACTGTAGGAAACGCTGTAGACTTCTTAATAAAAAGAGATAAAGAAGGAGACAGACTGTTTGCTTTACAAGAGGGGGAGGATAATAAGATAACTTATATAGAAGTGTCCTCTTTAGGAACTAAGTTCTACAGGCAAGATTATACCCCTACAGAAGAATCGCTTGAACTTCCTGAAGGTACAAGAGAACCTACAGAGGAGCTTCTTAGTAAGTTTGAACCCTCTATAGAATCTGAAGAAAGTGAGCCTTTGCCAGAAGATATAGGACCTCCCGTTGAATTACCAGCACAAGGAGAATCTACAGTTGCTAAAAGAGTTACCTTTGAAGAATATTCTGAGCAAGATAAATTAAATGCTGCGCAGGCTCAAGCTTTTGAAGAAGAGCAATGGGCTGACATACCTGCTGTCGATCAAGATGCACTTATGAATTATATGAGAAACTGTAATTATTTAGGAAATGGCTAAAAAAGGATGTATAAATAAAAGTAGTGTTGAGTTTAGAACACTACTAAGAAGCTTTAATAGATCAGCCACTGCTTTAGAGCATAGAATAGTTGTGTGGCAGTCTAGGAATAAAAAGTCTATCGATGAATTTCCTAGTGTAGCTGAAGTCCTAGTAGGCGCTAAAAATCCTTTTGACATAATTAATCCTGCAAATACTACAAACGATCAGTTATCATCAGATGATGTAAAGAAAGTACTAATCCAAAGAAACAAAGCTTTAAGTTATAGAGCAGTAAACTTTGGAACTGGTAAAGATGGAGTAAAGAGATTATATGTAGCTGCTAATACAAATGCTTACACGGATACAGTTAATGCTGTAGGGGCACTAAAGAAGAAGTATAATAACTTAGATGGTATAACAGTACATGAGGCGAAAGGTGCAGAGACTAGTACTGACAGGCAAGTACATTACATAAAGTTCCCTGATAAGTTTGAACAGACTCAGTTATTCTTTAACATCACAGGGTCTCAGGTAAAGTCTATGCTCTCTATGAGCGACATAAAAAATAGCCTTCAGTTTGAAGGGACTATGATAGAGTTCTTAGATGAGATACCTTCTACTAGGGGCATTAAGGTAGCAATGCGTAATGTAAATAAAGGGGAGAAAATTCAAGTAGTGGCTGCCCAAATGAGAAAGAAGTATGAGGATAAATCTTGGACTACCCCTGCACCTTTAGCAGATGGCAGTAGAGCAGTCGCATTACCAGAAGATATATTTAAATCATTTGAAGAGTTCTTGACTTTTGCTTTACTACATGAAAAAGCCCATGAATCTTTAGATAAGGCTAATGATGAAACTACTGGAGCTTATGAGACTAGAGTAACAAAAGAGGCCCTTAGCAGGCTTCAAGGTATAAGAGTGGCAGAAAGGGCAAGAGAAGCAGCGAACGCCCCTAAGATGACCTTAAAAAAGGCAGAGCAGCTTCAAGAGATTCTTACACAATTTGCAGAAATAAATGGCATAAGAGTAGAAGGATTATCAGAAGTAATAAACGTACTCAAGAAACAAGGACGAATTAAAAGTGATGCTGCAGGTGTAGCAGGTGTAGCAGACGCCATGAATAAGATAGTGGGCATTGACTCCTCTATGACATTACCTGAGCAAGTAGAAGTATTAGGGGAAGAGATAGGACACATTGCTATTGCAATGCTAGGACTAAATCACGAGTTAGTTGCCCCCTTACTAAAAGTAATAGAAGAAACAGAGGAATACAAGCAAGACTACGCTACTTACTTTGAAGCATATAAAAGAGAACTAGGACTAGATGACTCAGAGGCTGATGCTCATTCTAAGATAGAAATATTAGGTAAGATTCTCACTAAAGAATTACTTAAAGATCCTTCTAATGCGCCAAGTAGTACTAGATCTTTAATAATGAGGATATGGGATAAGATTACTGCGCTGTTTGGAACTCCTAATTCTTTCTATTTACAAAGTAGAGTAAGAGAAACAATGGGGGCACTAGCCACTAAGATAAGATCAGGGGAACGATTAGAAGAAGTTAGCGATCCATATAATAATCCTTCAAGTGTGTTTTTTAATTTAGAGAAATCTAGCCTTGAGGCTTTTAAAGAAAAACTAGGAGACGATATCATTGCGGACCTTAACAATCAAGTTAGAGTAATAAATGAAAGTATAGGAAGAGGCGCTAAGACTGATTTACAAGGAAGACGATTAGAGCAAAAAAGAGATGAAATAATAAAAGACCTTGCTGATAAACAGACTGCAAAAGGACTGTTAAATTACATGCAATATTTAGATGGAGTAATAGAGGAGTTTAGTAAAGACTCTGAGTCTATGAAATCAAATGGCGGTAGTTTAGATATTGATAAAATTAACACAGGAGTTAAGTTTCTTGGCGCTCACGAAGACATGATTGCTGAACTAGGGCTTAACCTTCAAAGAATAGTAGGCAGTGAAGAAACTAATTTATCAGAGGAAGAACTCGCTGAATTAAATAGTCTTATAACTAATGCAACTAGGTCTATAGGGAATTTATCTAATATATATAAAGACTTAGATTTACATGCATATGATCAAATACTTAGTAGTGAACTAGAGTATTATGAACCAGGAGATATAGTAAAAATTTTAAAAGCAGAAGCTGGAACAGATTTACTTAGCTACACTAGCGCTATAAGGAGTCTTAGAAAAACCGATAATAAATTATTATTAGCAGCTTATAAAATACTTAAAAGAACTGATAATGAAAAGAACAGTGTAGGAGAAGAGGTAGAAGCTAAACTTCAAAGACTTTACGAAGAATCAGAAAGAGCAGGTTTTGATTTTGACAGTATGTTTGAAAAAGATTCTAAAGGAAATCTTACAGGTAATGTTGTATCTAAGTATAATCAAAGAAAACTTCAACAAGCCCGCGAAGAGGTATTAGAGTCTTTAGTAAAAACGTTCGCTTCTGATGGAATTACTGATTACAACGATCTTAGACTTAAAATTGAACTAATTAAAGAAAAAGAAGAATCTGAACAATCTAATGAAGAAAAGGCTATGCTTAATAAGTATAGCAAAGTTTGGAAAGACTTTAGTAAAAAGTACTATGATACTAGTGGATATAAAACTATAAGAAACTTAAGTAAAGAAGAAATAGAGACTTTAGAAAGAACCTATGTAGGTACTACAATTACTAAGTCTAATAGTAAAAATTTTAAAGTAGGAGACAAAGTAAATTTTTATACTGAAAAAAATTACCCTTCTAGAAAATTTGGAAAAGTTGTAGAAGTAGGAGAAAAGGAAGGATCTCAAACTAAGTATAAGATTGAGATAATAGATAACACAGAAGAGGGACTAAGTGATATCCTACTAAACAGGACCTACAATAGCATAAAAGATAACGCTTATTATAAGGAGTACATAAATACTATGGCTACTTATAAAGAGAATCTTCCTTTCAGACAAAGAACAGGAGATAAAAAGTTTATGATGCCCCAAGTAGGAGCTTCAAAAGCAGAGTTAGTGAGGGATGGTAGGTACAATAGCTTGAAGGAAAAAGTAAAGCAAGGTGTTTTAAGATACGGGGATGATGATACCTATGGCGCAGAGTCTACTAATTATAGAGGCGTAGTAAATAAGTTTATACCTGTATACTACACTAATAAAATAGATCCTAAAATACTGAGTAAGGACTTGACCGCAAGTATGATAAAGTTTGCAAAAATGTCTACTGGGTACAAGGAATCAGTAAACTCTCGTCCAGAGCTAGAAGCATTACAAAGAGCAGTCGCTAGACAAGAATTTAAAACTAAGAAAGGAAATAAATCAGATGTAACTGGAGAGGCTACTGAAACTTATAAGCTGTTAGAAAACTTCTTAGATATTTACTTATTTGGGGAGTCTGAAAAATCAATGAGTGCAAAGATTGCAGGAAAAGAAGTACAAGTTGATAAAATCTTAAAGGGTTTATACAGTTTTATTCTAAAAAGTAATCTTGCATTTGGTGTACCCATTGCACTAGCTGGTTTTATAAAAGGTAACATAGATCAGGCAATAGAGCGCATAGGAGGTAGGCTAATAGCAAAAGACTCTATAGGATATTCTCAGGCAGAAGCAGTAAAGAATTTACCAGGCATTATAAATGATATAGGGAAGAGGCTTAAAACAAATAAGCTTTCCCTTGTGATGAAGTATGTGGGAACTGGGTTTGATAATGAGGCTGAATTATTAAGGTTTAAAGCAAAAGGAGCAAGGATAACCTTAGATGATTTGGCGTATGCTCCCTACTCAGTTTTAGATGGCACTCGTCAAGCTACCTTAACAATAGCAATAGCTGATAACTTAAGATATATTGATGGCAAGCTTTACTTGAAAGAAGAATACCTAGCGCAAAAAGGAGCTACTGAAGCAATATGGAAAGCTAATAGAACCAACTCTTTATATAATAAGATAAAAATCAAAGACGGAGTTGTATCAGGAGTAGATAAAAAAGATCTATTTAGATTTAGAGATATAGTAGCAGAGCTTTCTCCTAGATTAAAAGGAGAACAAGGTAGTTTAGATAGAAATACCTTTAATCGTAATGCTTTGTCTCGTTTTGGAGGTATGCACAGAGGATGGTTAATTAATGGAATAGAGCATAGATTTCACAGAAGGGGTATATCCCCTTTAACTGGATTAACAGAAGAAGGTACTTACAGGACTATTGGAAGCCTGCTTACAGATAAAACATTAGGAGCGGCATTTAAGGCAGCTGCACAAGGAAATCCTGCTCTGATAAAGGCATTTTGGGGGCGCCTAAAAGACTATCAAAAGATTAATATTTTAAGGGTATCAGCAGACCTTGGTGCATTAAGTGTATTAAGTATACTAGGAGCTGCAGTAAATGCAATAGCCTCAGAAGATGATGATGATATGTGGTGGTTACAGTACAGCGCCTATCAAACTTCAAGGGTATTACTAGAGCAAAGAGCTTTCTGGTCTCCTTTTACATTAATGGAAGTACTTAAATCTCCTGCGGCAGGTATCAATGTTGTAGAATCATTTTCAGATTTACAATGGATGCTTAATTGGGATGACTTAGAAAGAGGTCAATATAAGGGAATGACTAGATTCGAGAAACAATTAATACGCTCAGTATATGCTAAAAACTTATATGAGCTAGGTTCCCCCCAAATAAAGAATAGTTACTTAGAATCTATGGTACTTGAAAAAGGCCTTAATCCTATTTACGGAGTCTCTTCCTACTTATTTTCAGAGGACTAAAGATAAAAACTTCAAAGGTTAAAAAGGGGGGTCAAAGCCCCTCTTTCTTTTCTTTTGGTTTGGTCTTCTTTTTTTCAAGAAGAATACTAAGCGATTCTAAGGTTTTAAATACCTTAGGTTTTTTATCAGCTTGTTTATGCATGATTAGTAAATACTATTTCTTTTTCTTAGGAGCAGTATGAGTATACCCCTTTTTTTTCATTCGATCATGATCTGCTGGCTTTTCTGCTTTATAGCCTTTGCCTGTCTTAGGATCGTACATCATGTGTTTCCTAAATGCTTTCATAATTTATTGTATTGACTTCTATAAAATTCAAGTAGTTCTTCTACGCTTACCGTTTTATTTCCGTAAAAAGATCTCCAAACTTGTATAGCTTGAGTATACTCTTCATATTCATCTGGACTCATTGATTAATTATTAGAATTTTCTACTGCAATACAGATCTCTATAAAAGGAAAATATATAACATAGTGAGTAAATGATTCCTGGATGTAAGTTCTTACTCCAATCAATACTCCAGGATAAAATCCTATTTCTACTAAAAAATTAGGCATAGCTATCAAATATACACACTATTTTACTTTAGCCGCTATTAACTTATCATCTTTATAATAAACAGAGTTTCTAATAAGACAGTCTACATGTACAGGAGCTCCTGTGGCTATATTGTCCTCTGTAGTATCTGCAAGCATAACTAACGCAGCGTCTTCTTCTAATCTAGTATTACAAAGAGGACAGTCTTCCATTCTACTAGAGAATTTAAAGATAGCTCTTTTATTGTCCATAATACCTGCAGGCTTAGTATACCCTTTTCTTTCTATCTCTATATCTATAATACCTACATCCGTCACATTTATATTAGGATATTTTATTATTAAATCTGAGATAATAGTATCAGGGCTCACAAATATAGGAGTGTCTGATATGACTACTTGAGATTCCTTTTCGTTTCCAATTATATTAATGTACTCTTTAGTCCGAGTATTAATTAACGTAGTAAATTTTGCCATCTTTTAATTATTTTCTAATATATCTTCAATTTCTTCTTTTATATCTGTAGCCAAGTCTATAAATTTATCTACAATGATATCTATAGAAGGATCTTTATTTAGTTCCGCCTTATCAAAATGCTTAAACATTTGATTTAAAGCTCTCTCCGAGTTATTTAGTATGTGCTTGTTTGTGTAGCAAGCATTTTCTTTATAGCAATGAGTTAACTCACGGATTGCTGTCATTATACCTATTATTACAATAAGCTCTGACTGTTGCTTTGGTAATTCACTCTTCATAATAAAATATCATATTTTATAGAGCATTATCCTTAATTAAAATATTTTTTCTAGCCCATTCCACACCAGCTTCAAAACCTCTTTTTAGTTCTTTATAGCTATTTGTTTCGTGCATATCAAAATAATTATGTGCATAATATTCAGATGCTTTTTCAATTTGTTGTTTTGTGTTTTCCATTTTTCAATCAATTAAATAAGCTCAATCATCTAATATATCAATTA
>ERZ807291.3261-NODE-3261-length-23299-cov-26.030976_pt1 | contig 23299 bp, 21 predicted proteins | sample MGYA00521257_ERZ807291 | MGnify/ENA primary metagenome ERZ807291 (study PRJEB31413, sample SAMN03169783) | marine metagenome | biome: Marine; feature: Water; material: Subsurface seawater | place: North Sea | collected 2011-04-28 | depth 1 m m ... | reverse complement strand
GTGGAACGCAACGACCACCATGTCTTGGTCAATGGTTGCTACATGGGTGGGGAGCTCGCCTATGATGACCAAAGGTTTGAGCTCATTTTGCGAATGGTTAATCGCTGGCACATTCCCGAGCAGGGACTGGCGGAGTCCCTTGCCAGTTCTTTTTCTAAAAACGCTGGGCTTGTGGCATTTTCATACAAAGGTCCCAATGCCCTGAAGATTGGAGAGGTTCCGGGAGTCTGGGCACGTAACCTGTTGGCCAACCGCAAATACCGCTGTCCGGTTGTTTTTCTGGAGCCGTATGTGGCGAATTCTCTGGCGGTATACCCGAGAATACAAAACTGGTTACAGGGCAAAAGGGGCGGGGACGAGTGCCTGATTAAGGAATATGCCAGTGCCGTTCTGCTCGGCCTGAAAAATCACTTTACTCCCTGAAAGGCGGAGAAATTTATTTGGTTAAGGATTTTTCAATCATTTCTATGACTGGCTTTTCAAAGGCATGAACCGCTTGGGTTTGCCCGACCATTTTCAAAAAGACTGAACCTTGCCTTCCTTCGACAATCGCACCGAGCAGGGAGTATCCGGGCTTGGGGGTTTTCGGGCCGAAGGGGGATCCGCTCAGGAATGTGCCGGTTGCCCGGGCGTAAGTCACTTTGACTTCCTGGACGATTTCTTCCTTCACATCCTGATCCTGCAAATCCTCAAACTGTTTCAACCAACGGTCCACATTTGCCCGTACCCCGCCTCCTCCGCTTGGACCAAAGTAAAAAAATACCAGTTCCGCAGTTTTTCCATCCTCGGTGGACAGTTCAAACTGTGCCTTGCGCATCGATGAACTAGGCTCGCTTTGCTTCCATCCGTCCGGGGCAATAAAGCGGTAACCTGCCACCTCCACCACATTGGCGGCAAGGATCAGGGGAGATAAAAATGCAAGAACGGTAGGTAAAAAAGGGAATTTCATCAGACGGGTGGTTTACTTTTTGGTTATGGGGTATGGAAGGGCTTTTCAGGGCTTACGAAATACCATGAAGTGTTGTTGTGGCAAAAACTCCGCAGTCTCGACCCATTGCAGTCCAATAGCACTAATCTCCTTGATTGCCTGAGCCTGGGACATTTTGTGAAGCTTTTTAATGGGGATGCCCGGGTCTTCCAGCCGGTATTCGATCAACACAAGTTTGCCCCCGGGCTTGAGGGTATTGTGGATGGATTTCCCCATTTCCAGGGGGTGGGAAAATTCATGATACGCATCGACAATCAAAACACAGTCAGCGGAATTTTCCTCCAGTTTCATTTCGGTGACCGTGCTGAGGACTGGTTCGACATTTTTGGCATTTTCCTTTTTCATTTTGGCCCGGATAATGGTGAGCATCTGAGGGGAAATATCCACTGCATACACTTTCCCTTCCGGCACCAGGGGTGCGATCCGGAAAGTGAAGTATCCCGAACCTGCTCCCAAATCGACCACATGATCAGTGGGTCGGAAGGCGAGATTTTCGATTAGCAAATCTGTCCGTTCCTGCTGTACGCGTTCCGGCCTTTCCAGCCATCCTGCCCCCAGATGGCCCATCACCTTGGAGATCTCCCGGCCCATGTAGAATTTCCCGATCCCGTCACGGGAAGCCTCACCCGTGGTGTAGGCCTTATCCTGCACATCATTCTTTTCGGCAAATGCAGGTAAAAACAACAGGGCGGTCCAAAGGGGAATAGACAATAAAATGAAGGGCAATGAATTTGTGCGCATGTAGAAATTTATTGAAGGGGTCTTGCTCAAATGCAAATCAATATTGAACCATGGGGATGCTATGGATAGGGTAGGGTTATATTTATGAAAGTCATTCGAGCCAAGAGTGCGGGATTTTGCTGGGGAGTGGAGCGGGCGATTCAAATTGCTCGGGAAGAAGCCCAGGGGGGCAAAAGGCGTGTCTACACCGACGGTCCGCTGATTCACAATAAGCAAATGATGAGTGCCCTGAGCAAGGAGGATGTCCAGGAGGTTGGGGATTACCAAAGCAGTCAGGACCTGGAGCTTCAGGAATCTGCGGAAAAGGAATCGGTGGTGGTGGTGCGGGCCCATGGTATTTCTCCCCAGCGCCGCAATTACCTCAAAGGGCTTGGGTTGCCCTTCCGGGACGGAACCTGCCCGGATGTGGGAATCATTGCGGGCAAGGTGAAAAGCCACGCCGAGCGTGGATATGATGTGGTCATTTTTGGAGATCCCCAACACCCCGAAGTCATTGGTCTACTGGGCTATGCCGCAGGCAGGGGGCACGTTGTCCAGGTGCTTGAGGATCTTGAAAAGTTGCCAGTTTTTGAGGGGCCGGTTGCCATGGTCTCCCAATCAACCATGTTTACCCACGAGTTTCGCAAGCTCTCGTCACGCCTGGCCGAAAAATATTCCGGACTCGTGGTTTTTGACACCATTTGCGGGGCGACCAAAGAGAGGCAGTCCGACCTGGTGGAACTGGTTAAGGAAGGAGCTGAGGCAATCGTGGTAATTGGGGGGAAACATTCAGCCAATACCCGCAAGCTCGCCAAGCTCGCATCCTCCCACAACCGCCCGACCTTTCATGTGGAAACGGCCCAGGATCTTGAGCCCTCCGCCCTCAAGCCCTATGCCACCGTTGGGGTGACGGCAGGGGCATCGACCCCGGAATTTATCATCCGCTCGGTCTGCGAGCGGTTGGAGTCAATCTAACCAATTTTCACTAATTTTTTATGAAGGAATTTGTCCCAAATGTTTTGGCGGAGCGATACGCCTCCCCGGTCATGACTCATCTGTGGTCGGCGTCTGGCAAAGTGGTTTTGGAACGCGAGTTCTGGATTGCAGTGATGCGTGCCCAGCGGGAACTTGGGGTGGAGATCGAGGAATCCGCCATTGAGGCGTCGGAAAAGGCCAAGTTGCGGGTGGACCTGGATGCCATCCGCAAACGGGAGGTGGTCACCAAGCACGATGTCAAGGCGAGGCTGGAGGAATTTGCCCAACTTTCGGGCCACCAGCATGCCCACAAGGGGATGACCAGCCGTGACCTGACCGAAAATGTCGAGCAGTTACAAATTCATCGCAGCCTCAGTATTATTTTAGACAAAGCGATTGCCTCCATTCTTGCCCTGGCCAAAAAAGCGGAGCAATACAGCGAACTCTGCCTGACGGCCCGTTCCCACAATGTACCCGCCCAGCTGACCACCCTGGGGAAACGCTTTGCAAACTGGGGCGAAGAGCTTTCCAAAACCGTTGAGGATTTGTCCCGCCTCTGTGCCACCTATCCATACCGTGGTCTCAAAGGAGCCGTGGGTACCCGTTTGGATCAGGTCACCCTGCTGGGGAGTGAGGAAAAAGCGGCCGAGCTGGACCGCCGGGTGATGGATCATCTCGCGGCCACTTCCAGCTGGGAAAATGTGGGCCAGGTATATCCACGCAGCCTCGACTTTGAAGTCATTTCCCTACTGGTACGGTTGGCTGCGGCACCCGCAAATTTTGCCACCACCCTGCGGATCATGGCCGGGCATGAACTCCTCGGGGAAGGGTTTGCCAAGGGGCAGACCGGATCCTCTGCCATGCCTCACAAGATGAACAGCCGGAGTTGTGAACGTATCAACGGGTTTCATTCCATCCTCAATGGATATCTGGTGATGGTTTCCAACCTGGCAGGAGACCAGTGGAATGAGGGGGATGTGTCCTGCTCAGTCGTCCGCCGGGTGGCCCTGCCGGATGCATTTTTTGCACTGGACGGGCTGTTTGACACCTTCCTGACCGTACTTGGACAGATGGAAGTTTTCCCCGCAGTGATCGAGGCGGAAAAAGACCGCTACCTTCCCTTCCTTCTTACCACCACCATTATGATGGAAGCAGTCAAAGCTGGGGCCGGGCGCGAAGATGCTCATGCTGCGATCAAGGAACACGCGGTGGCTACGGTTCGCGATCTGCGGGAAGGAAAAATCAGGGAAAATAACCTGGTTGAACGGTTGTCCAAAGATGCCCGGGTCGGGATGAAGAAAAAGGACCTGCAAAAAATTCTGGCCGATGGGGAAGGAAGGATCGGGGCGGCCAAGCAACAGGTTGATCATTTTGTTAAGCGGGCGAAAAGATGGGGCGATAAGTACCCCGAAGCCAGGGACTACACTCCACCGGCTATATTATAATCTGATTATCTCCGGTTAAATTAGACCACCTCCCAAAAGATTTTGCGATTGCCAACGGGGGGGGGCGGGGGCATTTCTTTTAGCTTACTTTCATTTTTATAAGTCATGGCTGAAGAACTAATTGGAAATTGCTTGGTCGCTCAATCGGGCGGGCCTACTGCCGTCATTAACGCCAGTGTAGCCGGGGTAATCTCGGAAGCGCTCAATCAGGAATGTATTGAAGAAATTTACGGGGGAATGAACGGGGTACTGGGCATTCTCAAGGAAGACCTGATCGATCTTGCCGAAGAATCCCAGCAAAACATCCGTGGATTACGCTACACCCCGGCCTCCGCTCTGGGAACCTGCAGGTTCAAACTTAAGAGCGACCAGGAATACGAGCGCATCCTCGAGGTTTTTGAAGCCCACAATATCCGCTTTTTCTTTTACTGTGGGGGCAACGATTCGCAGGACACTGCCGATAAAATTTCCAAGCTCGCACAGAGCAAGGGATATGCCCTGCGGGTTATCGGGGTGCCCAAAACAATTGATAACGATTTGGTAACCACCGACCACTGCCCCGGTTACGGGAGTGTGGTTAAATATTTGTGCACCGTGGTCAAAGAGTCCGCCCTGGACCACGAAGCCATGGGTCAGCACGATCTGGTATCCATCATCGAAGTAATGGGCAGGAATGCCGGATGGATTGCAGCCGGCACCACTCTGGCCAAGAGCAAGGAAAATCCCAACGATGCTCCCCACCTGATTTACCTTCCCGAATTGCCCTTCTCCCAGGAAAAATTCATTGATGATGTGCAAAATGTTCTGAAAAAGAACCGTTACTGCATGGTCATTGTGGGCGAAGGACTGGTGGATAAGGATGGCAATTACGTCGCCAATTCCGCTTCCGGGCAGGATGCCTTTGGGCACCAGCAACTCGGCGGAGTGGGTGACTACCTGGCCAACTTTGTTGAGCAGAACCTCGCAGTCAAGGCACGTTCCTGCAAGCTGGGAATTGGCCAACGGGCAGCCGCTCATTGCTCCTCCCAGACCGATAACGACGAAGCCTTCATGGCCGGTCAGGCAGCGGTCAAAGCAGCGATGGCGGGCGAGACCGACAAAATGGTCATCCTGGTGCGCGGAGAGGGCGAAGCTTACTCCTGCGAAACCGGACTGGCTCCTCTTTCTGAGATTGCCAATGGGGTGAAGGAAATTCCTGAGGACTGGATCTCCGAAGACGGGGTGAGCATGACCGCCAAGTTTATCAAATATGCCCAGCCCCTGATCATGGGAGAAGTGGAAGTACCTTTCGAAAATGGCGTTCCTGCCTATGTGCGCTTATCCAAGAGAAGGGTGCGCAAGGTTCTGGATCCGTTCACTTTTGAATAAGTTTTCTCAAACCTGGTAAATTTTTAAAACCAAGCTCCCCGTGTTTTTGCGGGGAGCTTTTTTATTGCAGGGCGGAACCGAGGGTTTCGATGATTTCCTCCACCGGTTCCAGACCAACCGAAAGCCTGAGCAACCCGGGAGAAAGTCCAGCCTCATCAAGTATGGTGCGGCCCTCTGCAGATGTAATCAGGGGATAATGTGCCAGGTACACGTAGGGACAACAATTGGAAAACTCCGTCCCAAAGCTTGGGCTCTTGAGCATTTGTAAACGGTCGTAAAATTCTTCCAACCCATCCTTCACTTCAAAACTTAGGTTGCACCCCGGCCTTCCCGGTCCGGCAAATTTTTCATAGTTTTTCCGGAATCCATCCTGGTATGCCCAGTGGACTTTTTTGATTTTTGGATGTTTCTGGAGAAACTCCGCAACCGCCAGGGTGTTGGCATTGGCGGATTCAATAAAATGTTCATAAAAGGGGATCTGTTCGGCCAAGCGTGCGAGGTCGCGCCGGTAAGGTGGGCAAATCAATTCTTGAACCGCCTGAAAAAGTTCACCTCCGGCCCTGGAGGACTGGGGGAACGCCAGGCTGCCCATCATCACATCTCCCTCCCAGCCTGCATATTTGGTCAGGCTGTTTACCACCACATCGGCCAGAGGAGTAATTTTGGCATTTTTCGGAGAAACCATGGTCGGATCGATAATCAGCAGGGCGTCTGCCTGGTCACAGAGGGAACGGACAAGTTCCAGGTCTCCTGCCTGGAGCAGGGGATTGGTGGGGAATTCTGTGACTACCCCGGCTATTTGATCGCCATATTGTTGGAAGAGGGAGGCCAGTTGAGCGGTGTCCCCCACCTGGTTTACTTCGATAACCTCTCCGCTTTCCTTGCCGTACAAATTCATCACCTCGATGGTGTCGAGGTAGAGCCAGCCCCAGCGTATCCAAACGGTCTTGTTCTTCGCCTTTGCCTGTTTGCTTGCGGCTTTGAACAAGGCGTGAAATGCATTGGCCCCGGAAGAGGCAAGCAGGAGATCATCCGGACTTACCTCCGGCCCGTGAGCCCGCGAGATGGTTTCCCGGATCAGGACATCCGGGTGGCTGACTTCCGGGGAGACCTCACGGCCTTCGAGCAACCCGTGTTCCCATAGATAATCCTCTGCCAGACGGGAGGAAATCCCACAGCCGGTATGCTGGAAATATGCCGAGACCAGGGAGTTTTCAGACCTTGCGATGGGCATTTGCAGAAGGGTCCATTCACCGGACACGGTTTTTTCGAAATCGCTCAGCCGGTACCGGTGGATGACTTCTTGGCAATCCTGTTCCCGGGCAAATAGGTATCCGTGGGTCTCCCGGTTTGCGGACTGATTAATATGCCCAATCATCCGGTTGATCATTTCATGCCTGACAAATCTCGGGTATCCCGTGGGCATGGCAGCCAGGGTGTCGGGGTCTTTCTCCTCGTATCCAATCACATCGGCCATCCTGGGCAGGCTGACACACACCGCATGCGTGCGTGCAGGGAGCGGTTGACCGAGTGTGAATCGACCGAGGCCCGAAGTTTTCACGGAACTACTTCGTTCTCAATAATTTGGTCAAATGTCTGGCGCTTTCGGATCAGGGCAAGCCGGCCATCCTCTTTGCGCAAAACCTCCGCTGCTTCGGGGAAAGAATTGTAGTTTTTGGCCGCCATGGAAGAGCAGTATGCCCCGGCGCTTTCAATCACACAAAAGTCGCCAATTTCTCCGCGGGGCAGGTTTCGCGTGGCCAGTGCCTCGGGATCGCCGGGTGCGGGGGTCAGCAGATCCCCGGACTCGCAGCAATGTCCCACCACCACCTGGTCGATTAATTCCCTGAATTTTTGCTGGCCCGGTTCACATACCAGGTGGATGGGGTGCTGGGCACCGTAAAGGCTGGGCCGCAGGATTTCGGTCATCCCGGAATCGAGCTTGAGAAAGCGGTAGCCCTCCTTTCCGGTTGAGTTTATATCCTGCACCCGGGTTACCAGGCTGCAGGCATGGGCGAGCAGGAAGGTGCCGGGCTCAATTTCAAGTTTCAGTTTTCTGCCCGTTTCTTCCGCAAATTGTTTGAATAACTCCTTGACCGGGGCACCTACCTCCTGGAGATCAGTGGCTTTTTCATCGGGCATCCGGGCAACCTTGTACCCACCTCCCAGGTTGATGGTTTCCACCGAGGGGAAAGAGCGGGCCAAATTCAGGGTCATGGATGCCACGGTTTTCCAGACTTCAGGATCGGCCCCGGATCCGATATGGGTATGGATACGCTCGACTACCAGTTTATACTCCTGGCAAAGGGAGATGGCATGCTCCAGATCATCTTTCCAGATTCCAAAACTGCTCGCCGGTCCGCCCACATTGGTACGGTTGTTTCCGCCCGATCCTTTGCCTGGGTTAAAACGCAGACCCACCCGCCTGGACTTTCCCCATTTCCCAAATTTATGAATCTGATTGAGGGAGCAAAGGTTGATGCGGATACCGTCCTGTGCCCAGTAGATAAAGTCATCTGCCAGCTCCTGGGTGCTTAGGGATATTGATTCCGTACCAAAACCCGCCCGGATAGCCCGCTCCACCTCCGGCACCGAGCTCGCGTCGATGCCCAGTCCCTCCTCGTTGAAGATGCGCAGGACCGCAGCAGTGGGAGCTGCTTTCATGGCATAACGGGGGAAGAGCCCAAAGGCATGGGGGAAGTCTAAAACGGCCCGGGCATTTGCCCGCAGGGTTGCCTCGTCATAAACAAAGCAGGGGGTTCCCACCTCCATTTGGAGTTCTTCCAAATCATCATAGCTTAAAAATCGCATAGTAATCTGTCTTTCCAAACCAAAGGAATAATCGTTCTGGATCTCGGAAGCAAGCTTTGGGACATGCCAATTGGCAAACTTGTTATTTTCCCAGAATCAAAAAGCTTATCTTATGTCCGTCGGCAATGGTTTCTTGCCTGCTTATTTCGCGGGTAAAATATGGTTCCCAGGGGGGAAACCGTACATCCCCCTCATAGTGGGCATCAATCTGGGTAAGGTACAGTTCCCGGGCGATGGGCATTGCCTCCTGGTAGATTTCCGCCCCCCCACATATCCAGATATTTTCCGCCATTTTCTCGGCCACATTCAAACCATCCCTCAAACTGGATGCCTTTTGGGCATGGCGGAAGGTTGTTTGCGGATCCCGGCTGAGCACCACCAGCGGGCGGGTTCCGGCATACCCGGTAAAATCCTCGTAACATCTTCTGCCCATTACCAAGGCACCATCCCGGGTGGTTTCCAGGAAATAGTCCCAGTCTTTTTTAATTTTCCAGGGCAGGGTACCCCCAGCCCCCATCACCCGGTCACGGGCACAAGCTGCAATCATCCGGATCATAAAAGGCAAAAAAAGTTTTTTTCCGCAGGGTTCGTATTCGGTTGCATGGTTGGTGGAGGATAAGGTACTTCCTTCCATGCAAGCGGTCAGCGGAAACAATGCAAACGAATATCGACGAGTTTGGCGGGCGTATCTTTCTTCCCGACTCCTGGCAACGTCAGGCACTTAACGAACTTAGGGGGGGGAAGGATGTTGTGCTTCACGCTCCCACCGGGGCGGGCAAAACCTTTGTTTTTGAACAATGGATGGAGGGTGGTTTTAAGGGGCGTGCAGTTTACACCGTTCCCACCCGAGCCCTGGCCAATGACAAGTTCAGGGAATGGAGCGAACGGGGCTGGGAAGTTGGCCTGGTGACCGGTGATGTCCGGCACCGTCCGGATGCCCAGGTGGTGGTGGCAACCCTGGAAACCCAGCGTGGTTCAATGGCTGGTCCGCACCCTCCCGATCTTTTTGTGGTGGATGAATATCAATTGCTGGGAGATTCCCAGCGCGGTCCCGGTTACGAGGTCACCCTGGCCAGGGCCAGGCCGGAAACGGCCCTGCTCTTAATGAGCGGAAGTGTGGCCAATCCGCACGAGGTTGCGGAATGGCTGGTCGGGCACGGGCGCCAGGTTGCGGTAATCGAGGAACTTCGCCGCCCCGTCCCCCTGGAGGAGGTGATGGGGGAGGCATTGCTCAAGCACTCTGCGATGGGGGAAAAAGTCCGCGGGCACTGGCCCAGGCTGGTCGAAGGGGCTTTACGTTCCGGTCTTGGCCCGTTGCTTATTTTTGCCCCCCGGCGCAAGGCGGCGGAGGAACTGGCCAGGCAGCTGGCCCATGAACTTCCGGAACCGGAAATGCTCGAGCTTACCTCCGAGCAGCGCCAGATCGCCGGCAAGGAACTCTCCTCCCTCCTGCGCCGCCGGGTGGCGTATCATCACAGCGGGCTTGATTATATGAAACGGGCAGGGGTGGTTGAGCCCCTGGCCAAGGCCGGGCAGTTGCAGGTGGTGGTGGCCACGACCGGGCTGGGGGCGGGGGTTAATTTTTCGATGCGTTCGGTCTTGGTAACTGACCGGGAGTACCGCATAGATGATCAATTGTTACAGGTCCGGCCAGACGAACTCCTGCAAATGTTTGGGCGGGCGGGCAGACGGGGCAAAGATACCCGTGGGTATGTGGTGGTTTCATCCAAGCAGGCCCGGTTGTCCGATGCCCGTCCTTTGCGCCTTCACCGCTCCTCCACTCTCGACTGGCCCGCCCTTCTTGTCACCATGCAGGGAGCGGTCGAAGGGGGGGATGACCACATAGAAGCCGCCCGCCAGCTTGCTGACCGCTTGTTCTCCGAGGAGCATGTAAGGCTGGGCTTTCGCGAGGCTCTTGGCAATTTAAGTTCGCTGGCTCAAAGCAATGAATCTGCCAACACCAACGCGGATGGTTCCCGCAATGAGGTGATCGAAATGCTCAACAGTTCTGGACTTTGGGAAAGAAGGAGCGGGCAGACCAAGGAGTGCCTCAGCCGGGCATGGGTACTGCACGATGGCGAATGGATTGCTGCCCTTTCATTACCCCACACCCTCAGCAAAATAACCATCGGCAATCCATGCCGTTTTGGAAGCCGCAAATCCCCGACTTACGGGAAGGAAATACCCTTGGCTGTATATGTCGAGGAATCCATCGGGGAAAAAGTCACGCTGATTAAATCTTTCCGCAAACTTTTACGCCAGGCAGTGCTGGTGGAACGTCCGCGGGGAAAGAAAAAATATTCCCGCAAGACCTGGAACCGGCTGGGCCTGGAGGATCAATTTCGTGCTTTTTTCCCCGCCATTTCCCAGGGCGGAGAGTTGGTGGAATTTGTGGACCGTGGAAAAGTACTCAATGCCCGGTTGAGCTATGATAATGCCCGGGCCCTGGGCTGGAAAGATTCCCGTGGCCGGTTTTTGCTCAACCCCCAGTTGAGGAAAATTTCCCGTTCCTTTGAATCCCCTTTCCAGGAGGGCGGGAACGGACGCTCCGAGGACCTTGCCTCGGCCAGCCCGGTGGAAGCCTGGTATATCCTCGGCCTGGTAGATGAGGATGCCCGCCCCACCAACCGTGGGCGTATCTTCAGCCAGTTTTCCCGGGGGGAAGGCCTCGCTGTGGCAGTGGCCCTGGAGGATGAAACCTATGCGGTGGAAGAACTGGTCTACGACCTGGCCAACCTGCGGGCCGGCCACCGTTTCCGCTCCTGGGCGAGGTCGGAATCCCGGCTGTCCGCTCTTTGCCGGCAAGCCTTTGGGTTTCGGGATTGTCCGGGATATTTGCGTGCCGGGGTCCCCATGGAATATGGGGAAGGAGGGGTCGATTTTATCCGCGAACGCACCCTCTTGCAGGACTTAAGCAAGGAAGACTCGGAAGATCTGGGCACCGGTGATGTCGAGCGCCTGATGGTCGAATGGAAAAGCCTGCTCGATTTAATTGTTCATGGGCCGGACCTCGGTATCGAAAGGTGGACGGAATTACAAACGGTCGCGAAAAAAGTAGCGGGTGGACGGGCCCAGGCGGGGGAATTACCTCCCTTGCCCGAGCTTCCCGTCAGGCAGCGTAGACGTTTTGACGGTCCGGTCCGCAGAGCCTTCTAGGTACTCAGGAGAGAGACCGCAGAGCGTCCTCGGTCTCCTGCTTCTTGGCCAGGTTGTCTGCCAGTTGGCGCCTGGCACCTTCCACCACCTGGGGCGGGGCTTTTCCGGTAAAGGCTGTATTTCCCAGCTTATTTTCGATCGATGAAATTATTTTGTTCAGGGCTTCCAGTTCCTTGCTGAGCCTGATTTTTTCCGCCCCCACATCCACCCCACTGGCCAGGTCCAGGTAGATCGATCCAAATGCGGTCACCAGGGCAGGCATGCCGGCTGGAGCCTGGGCTACCCGGTTGAGGGCGGCCGCACCGACTGAGCTTAGCACCGAGCCCAAGTGCTTGGATAGGACATCCGATTTTTCATCTTCTGCCAGGTAGGAAAACTCCACCCGGTTATTGTTTGCCAGGTTGCGGTCGGCCTTGAGGGCACGCATGGAAGTGACCAGTTCGCGGATGGCCAGCATTTCGTCCAGGGCTACCGGGTCCGGTTTTATCCCGGATTGGCTGAGCAGTCCGCCCAGTTCCTGACCCGTTCCGGGGTTGGCCCATTGGATGGACTGCCCTCCGGAAAATCCAAGCACATGCCAGAGTTCCTCGGTGATAAAAGGGGTGACCGGGTGGAGGAGCAAAAGAACCTGCCTCAGGCAAAGGTCCTGCACGGCCAGGCAGGTCTCCTTACCTTCTCCCCCGCGCATCCGCGGTTTGGAGTTTTCCACATACCAGTCGCACAGATCATTCCAGAAAAAACGGTAGATCGAATGCAGGGCAGAATTAAATTCGTACTGTTCGTACAGCCGTTCCACTTCATCCAGGGTCTGGATAAGGCGGAGCAGGATGGCGTGGTCATCCTGGTTGAGATGGGCGGGATCCATCCGGCCGATTATTTCCTCCAGGCTGGATTCGCGGGTTTGCTCATCGGCCATCTGGCGGAAGCGCGAAACATTCCATAATTTATTGCAAAAGTTTCTTCCCTGTTCGATCCGTTCCTCGGAAAACCGGATGTCCTGCCCCTTGGGGGCAATGCTCATGATGCCGTGGCGCAGACCATCCGCCCCGTACTTTTCAATCAAGTCCAACGGGTCCGGGGAATTACCCAGCGATTTCGACATCTTCCGCCCCTTGGCATCCCGGATAATCCCGGTAAAATACACATCACGGAACGGGATACGCTGGCGGATTTGCTCATCGCTAAGCGTGGTCTTGGGGTCCACCGGATCCCCCTTGAATTCGAGGCCTGCCATGATCATCCGGGCAACCCAGAAAAAAATGATGTCCGGCCCGGTGACCAGGGCGGAGGTGGGATAAAAATAGTCAAGGCCCTGTTGCTTCATGGCGGATGGATTGGGCCATCCCATGGTTGCGATCGGCCAGAGCCAGGAGGAGGCCCAGGTATCGAGCACATCCTCGTCCTGTTCCCAATTTTCGGGATCTTCGGGCCCGTCCACCGAAACATGCCAGTTGTTGGGATCGTTCCTGGGGGCGCCTTTGCGGTACCACACCGGGATCCGGTGGCCCCACCAGAGCTGCCGGCTGATGCACCAGTCCTGGATGTTTTCCAGCCAGTGCAGATAGGTCTTGGTCCAGCGCTCAGGGAAGTAGCGGATCATTCCTTCCGATACTGCCCGCTTGGCCTCTTCCACCCGGGGGTAGCGCAGGAACCACTGCTCGGACAGGCGGGGCTCAATCGGCACATCCGCCCGTTCCGAAAAGCCCACATTGTTGGCATGGTCCTCCTCGTCGATGAGGTCTCCCTGCTCGCGGAGTTTTTCCACGGTTGCCTTGCGGGCCTCAAACCTGTCGAGCCCGGCAAATTCTGGGCCTGCCAGTTCGTTCAGGACTCCATCCTCATGAAAGACATCAATTATTTCCAGCCCGTGCCTTTGCCCGATTTCAAAGTCCAGCGGGTCGTGGGCAGGGGTGATTTTGAGCATGCCTGTGCCAAAGTCTTTTTCCACCGCATCATCGGCAATGATGGGGATTTCCGCGGGTTGCAGGGGCCGGCGCACTTTTCGTCCCTGCAGGGCTGGCCAGCGTTCATCCTGCGGATGGATGGCAAGGGCGACATCTCCCATAATGGTTTCCGGTCGGGTGGTGGAAACATACAAATATTCGCCCGGAGTATCAGCCAGTTCATAGCGGACTTTGTAGAGCTTTCCGCTTTGGGGCTTCATGATCACCTCCTCATCGGACAGGGCGGTCCGGCTTACCGGGCACCAGTTCACCATCCTTTTCCCCCGGTACACATACCCGTTGTTGAACAATCGCACAAAGGCTTCGAGCACCGCCTTGGAGTAGTCGGGGTCAAGGGTGTGCACGGTGCGTTCCCAGTCGCACGAACATCCGAGCTTGCGCAACTGTTTGAGAATGATTCCCCCATGTTTGTCGCGCCACTCCTTGGCATGTTCAATAAAGCCTTCCCTGCCCAGATCGTGCTTGGACTTTCCTTGCTGGCGCAGCTGCTGTTCCACTTTGGTCTGGGTGGCAATTCCTGCATGGTCGGTCCCGGGCAGCCACAGGGTGGAAAAACCACGCTGGCGTGCCCGGCGGGCAAGGATGTCCTGGATGGTATTGTTGAGCACATGCCCCATGGTCAGCACCCCGGTCACATTGGGCGGAGGGATAACGATGGAATAGGCGGGTTTTCCCGCATCGGGTGTGCCCCGGAAGGATCCCTCCTCTTCCCACGATTGATAGAGGCGGTCCTCCACGTCTTTTGGTTGGTATGCTTTTTCCATTTGCTCGATCGAAAGCGTGCTAGCCTATCGCAACCCCCTGGATTGGCGAGTAAAAGAGCGCGTGTGCCCGTCCTGAAACAGGCGAACCCCCGGTTTGCGCAGAAATGGGGTAAGGAGCAGCCCTGCGGCAAACCCTCCCAGGTGGGCGGCAATGGCCACCCCGCCTGCCTGCTTCATCGACTCGGGCAGGGCGATCACCTGTTCAAATACCCAGATTCCCAAAACCAGGTAGGCGGGCAGGTAGAGGGTGCCCACAAATAAAAAGAACCAGTAAAATACCCGGATGTTTGCCCGCGGATAGAGCAGTAAATAGCCGGCAATTACCCCGGAGATGGCTCCCGATGCTCCCACCATGGGGATTTCCGACAGCGGGTTGGTAAGGGACTGGGCAATGGCCGCAAAAAATCCGCAAAGCAAGTAAAACAGCATGTAGCGCACCTTGCCCAGTGCATCCTCGAGGTTGTCCCCATAGAGGTAAAGAAAGAGCATATTGCCAAAGAGGTGAAGCAGTCCGCCATGGCTGAACATCGAGGTGACCACCGATCCCCATTCCCATGCCATGATGCCCAGATCATTCTGTGCAAACTGGCCAAAAAATGCGGCGGGAATAAATCCAAAACTGGCAAAGTAAGCTTCCTGTCCCTGGGGGCTGAGGGTGAGCTGGTAGGCAAAAAACACCCAGATATTTGCCAGAATGATGATCCAGTTGACCAGGGGGAAGGAGCGGGTGGGGTTGTCGTCCCGGTAAGGAAAAAAAATCATTTTCTTAAAACTTTATGCCTGGGTAAAGAGTAGGGAACAATCCCGGGCTTGTCTATCCCCGTTGATCGGGCTAAGGGGGAGGGATGGAAGAGGAACATCAACGGCTTGGGGTCTTTCGGAGCGATTCCGGAATTACCTTATCCTTTGGTCAGGCGACATACTTTATCTCCGCCGAGGAGCCTTTTCACAACATTGCATTAAAAGCACTGGATCAAAATGACTATGTTCCCTTTTACCTCGAAATTGCCAAGCGCGAGGGTTTGGGGCCCGAATTCCGCGATGCATTGGAAAGAATGCTTGAGGATGTCGGTGCCCGGGACTAGTCAGCTGCCTGCCTGATCAGGCGGGGTGGGGGCTCAAAAACGGAATCCTTCTCGGTTGGCAGGTAACGGGCACCCGGTCCGTAGGTTCTCGACTGGATGGCCCGGATAATCAGGGCATCTCCCTCTTCCTGGTAGAGCATTCGCAACTTAAATTTCTTGCTGGCCGGTCCCTCAAATACCAGGGCATCCATATCTTTTCCCTGCAGGCTTCCTTTTTCATGCACCCCGCTCAGTCTTTCCTGCCAATACCCATCGAGGTGCACCACGCCATCCGGTTCCACCCCTACCTTTACCTTTTTTTTATTTCCTATCTCCCCGGTGTATACCCCTTCATCCGGGCCGGCACACCCCAGGGCGCACAGGAGCAGAAGGACGGGGACGGTTTGGATAAGGGCTCGGTTACACATCAATGATATCGTCGGGATCCTTGCGGAAGGAGTTTGAGTCTTTGGAGGAGCGGGCAAACCCGCTTGCCTTGCCCACCTTCTTGGTAAAGGCCTGGGTGAGCGATCGGCACAGGGCCTGGCGCACGGGTGGCACCAGCAGGGAAAATCCAAAAATATCCGTAATGATGCCCGGGGTAAGCAGTACGATTCCGCCCACCACGATCAGGGCACCTTCGACCAGTTCCTGTGTGGGTGGTTTGCCCGCGGCCATTTCCCGCTGTATTTTCATCAGCACGGACAGGCCCTGCTGGCGGGCAAGGGTTGCCCCGATTATGCCGGTGAGCACAATCAGTCCGATCGTGGGCATCGCCCCGATCCGTGAACCCAGCATGATCAGGAGATACAATTCGACCATGGGGAGAAAAACAAAAAGCAACAACATCCTACCAAACATAAGCCAATCCAATCATAAACCCCTGGTTTTCACAAGTCCTACCCATTTAAATGTGGAACATTGAAAAGGCGGAAAATTCGTGACCCATCCGGGGCAATCCGATATAGTGATCCATTCAAAATATTATTACCGATGCACAAATTAGTACTTCTTCGACATGGCGAAAGCCAATGGAACCAGGAAAACCGCTTTACCGGTTGGCACGATGTGGACCTTACCCCCAAGGGGGAAGGCGAGGCACGCGAGTCCGGCCGCCTGCTCAAGGAAGCGGGCTTTCAGTTTGATGTCGCTTACACCTCGGTGCTCAAGCGTGCCATCCGTACCCTCTGGTTTGCCCTGACTGAGCTCGATCAGGTATGGATACCTGTCCATCGTGAATGGCGGCTCAATGAAAGGCACTATGGTGGGTTGCAGGGGTTAAACAAGGCGGAAACCGCAGAGAAGCACGGCGATGAACAGGTCCTTGTCTGGAGGCGCAGTTATGACATCCCTCCTCCTGCCATGTCCAAGGAAGACGATGGATATGCGGGCAAAGACCGTCGTTATGCCGGCCTGAATGAGTCTGATATTCCCCTGACTGAATGTCTCAAGGATACCGTCGACCGTTTTCTCCCCCTCTGGACCGATACCATTGCCCCACAAATCAAACAGGGCAAAAGCGTGCTCATTGCCGCTCATGGAAACTCCCTGCGTGCTCTGATTAAGTACCTTGATGGTGTCACGGAAGAGGAGATCATCGGGATGAATGTTCCCACCGGTATGCCCCTGGTCTATGAGCTCGATGCCGATCTCAAGCCAATCAGCCGGCAGTACCTTGGAGACCCCGAAGCAGTGGCCAAGGCGATGGAAGCAGTGGCCAATCAGGGGAAGGCAAAATAAACTCTATGGTTTGCATCCTTACGCAAATTCGGCAAAATTAAGCATCATGGATACTAAGTCCGACCATCCCCGCAAGCTCAAGCGCGAGTACGACCCCAACTTTACCATCACACCGGAGTACAGGAAATCCCTGCCCGATGTGCAGAATTCCGGATGCACCGACATGCAGGGTGCCAATGTGCCCATCTTGCAGGTGGGAATTTCCGGGTTCCGTTTGCCCCTCCGTTTTGTCGGTCCCGATGGGGAGGACCTTATCCTTGAGTCCCGTGTCACCGGTACGGTCAGCCTGGATGCCGATAAGAAAGGGATCAATATGTCCCGCATTATCCGTATCTTTTACGAATACGAAAAAGAGGTATTTTCCCCGGAAACTCTCGACCGTGTGCTTCGCCAGTACAAGGAAATACTCGATTCCCGCGAGGCCCGCATCAAGGTGGATTTTTCCTACCCCATGGTACAAAAGAGCCTGCGCAGCAACCTCGAGGGCTATCAGTACTACAACTGCAGTTTCGAGGGCATAATCGACCGGGCCGACCGCGTCCGCAAAATTATCAACTTTGATTTTGTTTACTCCTCCGCCTGTCCGTGCGCTTCCGAACTTTCCGAGCATGCCCGCCAGACCCGCGACCTGCTGGCCATTCCCCATTCCCAGCGCAGCCTGGCCCGGGTAAGTGTGGAGGTACACCCCGACCGCGAACTTTCCATGCTCGAACTGCGCGATATGTGCATCCATGGTCTGGGCACGGAGACCCAGGTGATGGTCAAGCGCGAGGACGAGCAGGCATTTGCCGAACTCAATGGGGCAAAGGTAAAATTTGTGGAGGATGCCGCCCGTTTGCTTTACGAACAATTGATCGAAGAGCCCAGGATTATCGATTTCCGCATTGTATGTTCCCACTTCGAATCTTTGCACTCCCACGATGCAGTGGCGGTGCTTTGCCGCGGAGTGGATGGGGGCTTCCGGGCCGAATACGAGGATTTCTCCAACCTCGTGGTCTAGTTCCAAACGGTTGTCCTTTCCGGAACCTTTTCCCTGCAGTCCGGAATTTTGAACCCTTCTGTCCGTATTGAAATTTCCCGGGATCCCGGGGCTATGGATCGTATTGCCCGGGAGTATCAATCCCTGCAGGGCAGGGCGGAGTGGATCAACCCGTATTTTTCGCCCGAATGGTTACGGGCATGGTGGTCCCGCCAAAAGCAGGACCGTGCACCCCTCTTCCTCCTCGCCCTGGCGGAGGATGACTCCCTGCTAGGCTATTGGCCCTTCATGGAGCGCCCGGGCTTGCTGGGTTCCAGGGGGCTTTGGCCCTTTGTTTACGACGAGGCAAATTACCACTTTCCCACCTGCCAGAAACAGGTGGCCACCCTTCTTGTCGAGGAGCTCAGCAGGCAGGTCGGGTCCTTTCTTTTTGCCTGGCTCCCCCAGCTTCCGGAAACTTTTTGGAACGATCATGTGCAGGGAGTGGTAGAGGATTGTTCCCATTTAAAAATCCTGCGATCTCCCCGTTCCTCCTGCCTGGTACGGCCCCAGCGCGGTCTATCCTTTGCAGAATTCTGGCAGGATAAAATGGGGCACAAATCCCGCAAATCATTCCAGTACGACGAGCGCTCCCTCGCAGAACGCGGAGCAGTCACTTTTGAAATCAATCAATCCTTTGAGGATGTACGCTCGGTCATGCCTGCCACCTGTGTGGTGGAAGTGGAATCTCACAAAACCCTGGAAAATGCCGGGCTTTATACCATCCGTGGAAAGCGCGGATTCTTTTTTGAGGTCCTGCCCGAGCTGGCGAGGTCTTCAGGGGTACGGGTCTCGGTTTTGCGGGTGGATGACCAGCCGGTTGCCTGGCAACTCGAGTTGTTATGCCCGGGGCATTCCTACCTCCATCACCTTGCCTATGATCAAAACTGGAAAAAATACTCCCCTGGTAAACAACTTCTCAAACATTGCATGGAAAAATGCTGGGACGAGGGCCGGGTGCTCGATTTCCTGCCCGCTCCCTTTGCCTACAAGCAGGACTATGCCAACGCCACCCAGCCCGCCCATGAACTGCACTGGATCAAACGCTCGCTCCGTGGCTTGCTCGCCCGCAAGCTCATTTGCTGGAATATGAAATGGCGTCAAAAAATGAGGGAGCGTTCGCCCGGGCTGGCCGCAGCGGTTGCCCGGCAGGAGATTACCAATGCAAATAGCGGATTTTCAAAATAAGGGTTTTGCCGAACCCGATCTTTGTTCTAGAATACAATCCTGCCATGACCGATTTTAACCAAAGCCTGCAGGATTTGCGCGAAAGCTACGACCAGCAACCATTACGGCGGGCCGATCTGGCACCCGATCCACTCGTCCAGTTCCGTCAATGGATGCAGGATGCCATCGATGCCAAAATCTACGACCCCAATGCCTGCAGCCTTGCCACGGTTGATCAATCGGGCAGGCCCACTGCCCGGGCCGTCCTGCTCAAGGGCTTGGAAGCGGGAAAATTTGTTTTTTATTCAAACTACAACAGCCGCAAGGCAGCCCATCTTTCCGCCAACCCTCATGTGAGCATGCATTTTCCCTGGTTTTCCATGCAGCGCCAGGTAAGCATACTGGGGGAGGTCACCCGGGTGGAGGAGTCCCTCGCCGAGGAGTATTTCCAGTCCCGTCCCTACCTCAGCCGGATTGGGGCATGGGCATCTGAGCAAAGCCAGCCCCTGGACTCCCGCGAATCTTTGGAAAAATCCTTTCTCGAAGCCCGGGAAAAATTTGGGGAACATCCCCCCAAGCCTCCCCACTGGGGTGGGTATTATCTGCACCCCCGCAGTATTGAATTCTGGCAGGGCGGGCCCAACCGTTTGCACGACCGTTTTTTGTACCAACTAGTGGAAGAACAATGGAAAATCACCCGACTGAACCCGTGAACCAGTCCGGGCCCGACGAGTTCGAGGGCCAGGACCTGGACAACCTTCTCTCCCTGCGGGGAAAGCCCTTTGCCGACTGGAAGGAGGAACGCCTCTACCTTCGCGAAAAGTGGGGCATGCAAGGCAGGCAGGTGGATCCTGGCGAATCCACCATCATCCAGGAGGAGGAGCAATGAACTGGGAAAGCTTCGGGGAATACGAGGATATTTTTTACCACAAGGCGGGCGGGATTGCCCGGGTGACCATCAACCGTCCCCACAAGCGCAATGCCTTCCGCCCCAAGACCGTGAATGAGATGTACCAGGCCTTTCTCGATGCCCGGGAAGACCCCAAAATCGGGGTGGTCTTACTGACCGGGGCCGGGCCGCACACCGATGGGAAGTATGCCTTCTGTTCCGGTGGCGACCAGAGTGTCCGGGGCAAGGCTGGCTATGTCGATGAGGAGGGCGTGCCCCGGCTCAATGTGCTGGACTTACAAAAGCTCATCCGTTCCATGCCCAAGGTGGTCATCGCCCTGGTGGCCGGCTATGCCATTGGTGGCGGACATGTCCTGCACGTGGTTTGCGATCTTACCATTGCCGCAGACAATGCGGTTTTTGGGCAGACCGGCCCCATGGTTGGCAGTTTCGATGGCGGGTTTGGTTCCTCCTATCTCGCCCGTATAGTCGGGCAGAAAAAGGCCCGTGAAATCTGGTTTCTTTGCCGGCAGTATAATGCCCAGGAAGCTTTTGATATGGGACTGGTCAACAAGGTTGTCCCGGTCGATCAACTGGAAGCCGAGGGCGTGCAATGGGCCCGTGAAATTCTGGAGAAAAGTCCGCTGGCGATCCGTTGTTTAAAGTCTGCATTCAATGCCGACTGCGATGGCCAGTCCGGTCTGCAGGAACTCGCTGGCAATGCCACCCTGCTTTACTACCTCTCCGAGGAAGGATCGGAGGGCAAACAGGCATTTTTGGAAAAAAGAAAGCCGGATTTCGAGAAATATCCCTGGCTCCCCTGAGTTTTTCCCCTCTACCTGCGGTTTGGGGAAAAGAGGACTGCCTCTCCCCGGTGCTCTTCCCTTATTTCCGCCCCGTCGTACACGAGGTTTCCCGACACCATAGTCTTTTCAACCAGGTGGGAAAATCGTTCCCCCGCAAAGGGCGACCATCCGCACTTGCTCCATAGCTTGGTGTCATCCACCACCGTTTTTGTATTTGGATCCACCAAAACGAGGTCTGCCCAGTAGCCTTCGCGGATGTGCCCGCGGTCAACCACATCAAAAATCCGGGCGGGTGCATGGCAGGCCCGTTCCACCATCGTTTCCAGGGTAAAGCAGTTCTGCTTTACCATCTCCAGCATCAGCAGGAGGGTGTGCTGCACAAGGGGCAGCCCGGATGGTGCCTGGAAATAGGGCTGCTGTTTTTCCTCCCAGGTATGGGGGGCATGATCGGTTGCCAGCACCGATATCCTGCCGTCTGCCACTGCCTGGCGAATGGCCCGCCGGTCGCTCTCTTTTTTGATTGCCGGGTTGCACTTGATCCGCGAGCCATGGGTGGCATAGCTTGATTCCTCAAACCATAAGTGGTGCACACAGGCCTCGGCGGTGATGCGTGGGTCTCCGGGGGTAAATAAATCGAGTTCCTCCGCGGTGGAAATATGGAGCACATGGAGGCGTGCCTTTTCCCGCTTTGCCAGTTCGGTGGCAAGGGTGGAGGATTTTAGGCAGGCTTCCCGGGAGCGTATATTGGGATGCTCCCAGAAGGGGGCATCGTTGTGATATTTCTTTTTGGCGGCCTCTTCATTTGCAAGAATGGTCGGGGTATCCTCACAATGGGTGGCAATGGGGGTGGGGGCATGGCGGAAGATTTGCTCGAGCACCGCTTCCTCATCCACCAGCATATTTCCGGTGGATGAACCCATAAAGATTTTCACTCCCGCAATCCTGGTGGGGTCGGCCGATTTTACCGCTTCCAGGTTCTCATTACTTGCCCCCAGAAAAAAGGCATAGTTGGCAACAGAATCTCGCCTGGCAATGGCTCTTTTCTCCTCCAGTTTTTCCATGCTCAGGGTAGGGGGGGACACATTGGGCATCTCAAAAAATGTGGTCACCCCGCCGGCCACTGCCGCCCGGGATTCGGTAAAAATCGATGCCTTGTGGGTCAGTCCGGGTTCGCGGAAGTGCACCTGGTCATCGATCAGGCCGGGCAGGACCCACTTTCCCTCGGCGTCTATGACTTTGGCACTGGCAGGTGCCTGTATGGAAGGGCTGATCTGCTCAATTCTTCCATCCCTTACCAGAATATCAGCAACCTCCTTTTTCCCATCGGTCACCAAGGTGCCGCCGGAGAGTAAAATATCTTTCATCTAGAACAAATACAGATTTGGCAAAAAGGACGGCCCGGCATTATTTCCACTGCCCGTTCCCCTCGATCACATATTTGTAGGAGCACAACTCTTCCAGCCCCATCGGTCCCCGAGCGTGCAAACGGTCGGTCGATATACCAATCTCTGCCCCCAGTCCAAATTCAAACCCATCAGTAAACCGGGTACTTGCATTCCAGTAGACCGAGGAGGCATCCACTTCCCGCTGGAATTGTTCCGCCCGTTCTGCCGAGGGGGTAAGAATGGACTCACTGTGCCCACTGCCAAACTGGTTGATAAAGGCAATTGCGTCGTTCACAGAGTCCACTGTTTTGATCGCAATCCGCAGATCCAGGAATTCCTCGGCATACTCGGCATCGGTTGCTTTCTTTGCAGGGATATCACCAAGGGCCCGGGCCGCCTGCTCATCCGCAAAAATGGTGCATCCTTTGGCCACTAATTCTTTGCCAATAGCCGGAAGCAGATCAGCCAGGTTGGACTGGTGCACAATCAGGTTCTCGATCGCATTGCATACTCCCGGCCTTCCACACTTTGCCGATACGGCAATGTCCTTGGCCATTTTCGGGTCGCACCCCTCGTCCAGGTACAGGTTGCACACCCCCTTGTAGTGCTTGATTACCGGGATTCGGCTATTTTCTGCCACAAAGCGGATCAAGCCCTCTCCCCCGCGGGGGATAATGCAGTGCACATATTCATCCATCGTGAGCAGATGGGTTAAGGCATCCCGGTCGGTGGTGGGAATGAGCTGGACTGCGTCCTGCCCAATATCGGTTCGCTCAAGTGCCTGTTGGATGATGCGGGCCAGTGCCCGGTTGGAATGCAGGGCTTCCTTGCCTCCACGCAGGATGGCCGCATTTCCGGATTTTAGGCACAGCCCGGCACAATCAATGGTCACATTGGGGCGGGACTCATAAATAATTCCAATCACCCCGATCGGTGTTCTGACTTTGCGGATTTTCAGCCCGTTTGGGCGTTTTTTTTCCTCGATCAATCCCCCCACTGGATCGGGCAAGTCAATTAATTGCCTCAATCCCTGTGCCAT
>ERZ807291.3258-NODE-3258-length-23315-cov-10.292605_pt1 | contig 23315 bp, 23 predicted proteins | sample MGYA00521257_ERZ807291 | MGnify/ENA primary metagenome ERZ807291 (study PRJEB31413, sample SAMN03169783) | marine metagenome | biome: Marine; feature: Water; material: Subsurface seawater | place: North Sea | collected 2011-04-28 | depth 1 m m ... | reverse complement strand
CTTATGAGATTACTCAGTCTGTAGCTGATGGATTGGATGAATCTAAACTGTCGGACGGAGTTGTTTCGGTCTTTGTTCGGCATACTAGTTGTAGTCTCGTTCTAATGGAAAATGCGGATCCATCTGCCAGAGCAGACCTTGAGGGGTACTTGAATAAATTAGTTCCTGAAAATGACCCCGATTTTACCCATACTTATGAAGGTCCCGATGATATGCCATCGCACATTAAAATGGCACTTACGAGAACGAGTGAAACTATCCCATTTTACAAAGGGGCACTACAGTTGGGCACATGGCAGGGTCTATTTCTTTGGGAACATCGTTCGATGTCCCATTCCAGGGATTTAATATTTAGTTACCTTGGGAACTAGTTGAAGGGGTATTTCGTGAGCAAAATTTCTATTTTTTTACTTCTAATATTTTTGAACTCATGCGAGCAAGGTGGACCAGTTGTTAAGGAAGAAAATGATTCCGGCTTCCAACGTGCACTATCTTTGTTAAAGGTTGGAAATAATGAAGATGCATTGGAGGAGTTTCTTGCAGTTACTCGCCGTACGATGCATTGCCCAAAATCTCATTTACAGGTAGGTATGCTTTTTCTCAATTTAGAATCAAGAAAAGATCCGGTTGCTGCAATTTACCATTTCCAAAGATTCCTGCTATTAGAAAATAATTCCAAGGAAGCCCCTAAAGTCAGACAATTAATCGTCACCGCTGAGCGAGAAATCATTCGTGAACTTCCGGGCGAACCTTATGCCGATTATCTGGACTCTCTTAATTTGAGAGAGAAAAATAATCGATTAATGATAGAGGTGGCCGACTTGAAAGCTCGTCTAGGTCTGCCGCTGAATGAACGAGACATTCCCGATACAGGATCTTCTGTACTAGTCCGTAAGCCAAAAGTTCAGCAAATCAAAAACGACCCTCCCCCTGTTGATCCACCCCGAGAGAGGACTTATGTTGTTCAAAAAGGAGACAGTCTTTATGGAATTAGCCGAAAGTTTTACGGTGATTCGAGTTACATAGAAAAAATTTTTCAGGCTAATCGAAATTCGCTCACAAGTAAGAATAATTTGAAACTGGGCCAGAAATTGATTATTCCTCCGGTTGCTAAACCTTAAATGGGAAGTTGTTGAATGTCGTATTTTGACAACAACGCGACCACGGCACTCGGACAGAATGCTCTTTTTTCCTATGAGATCTCTTTGCAGGAAGACTGGTCGAACCCATCCTCACCTTATCGCACTGGATCTCGTGTTCGTGCTAAGCTTGAACAGGCAAGAGAGGAATTGGCAGAATTCTTTTCTTTGAATAAAGATCAGATAATTTTCACATCTGGGGCAACGGAGGCAAATAATGGTATTTTTGCTAATTTTTCAGCATCCGCGGAATCAGATTCCAGTTGTTTAATTTCACCTTTTGAGCACCCCAGTGTTATTGATGCCGCCAGATATTGGTGTAAGGATAAAATTGTTTATTTGCCAACAGATGGAAATGGATTGGTGAATTTGGACAAAGCCGGTTTAATTCTCAAAAAAGAAAAGATTTCCTTGGTTTCATTAATGGCTGCTAATAATGAAACTGGTGTTCTTCAGCCTTGGCAGGAATTAGCGGAAATTTGTTCTGCCAATGGAGTTCATTTCCATTGTGATGCCACACAATGGGTCGGTAAATTAGATGCAAGCGTACTTTCCAAATGTGGGTCATTTTCTGCAAGTGCACATAAATTTTCTGGACCAAAGGGAATTGGGTGGCTTGCATCGAAGGACCCAATAAAAATGCAGTTAGGAGGAGCTCAGGAATTTGGGCTTAGAGGGGGGACTGAGAATTATCCCGCGATCGCATCTATGTTGGTGGCATTTAAGGATAGCCAAAAAAGAATTACAGAACTGGGTAGTCGTGCTCTGTGGCGAGATGAATTCGATAAAGGAATATTGGCAACTATCCCGAATGTTCAGATTCTCGGTTCAGGCAATAAGAGGCTTTGGAATACATCGATGATACTATTGCCTGAATTCGAAAACCTTCGTTGGGTTGGGAAACTTGATAAACTTGGCTTTCAGGTCTCAACTGGTTCTGCTTGTTCGGTTGGGAAAAAGGAAGGCAGTGGAATTGCAAATCATTATGGTTTCACAGCAGGGCAGGGGCGTAGATTGATTCGGGTAAGTTCTTACTTCCAGCAAAGCCAATCAGACTGGGAAAACTTGCTCTCTGCATTCTGCCTCGCATACAAGGAACTTCGTAGTGATTCAGTGAACTCATCGGTTTTATCACTCTAAGATTACTACAGTGGAGCTTATTTCGATAAACCTTGAGCATTTTAGAAATATTGAGACAGCCAATCTTAATTTTTCCTCAAAGCGAATTTTTTTTATTGGATCAAATGGCCAAGGTAAAACGAATTTATTAGAAGCGATTGGGTTATGTTCGAGCCTAAGATCTTTTCGAAAAGCCGGCACTGATGGATTAGTAATGGATGGCAAGGATGAGAGTCGGCTTTTTTATAATTTTAAAGATAAAACCTTTGAAAATACTGAAATTCTCTTTAGTTTTCGATTAAAAGGACCAAAAAGCCTTGAGGTTGATGGAGAAAAAGTTAAACGATTCGCAGATTATCTTGGTTGTTTTCCATCAGTATGCTTATCCTCAAGGGATTTTCGATTGGTTCGAGATGGGCCTTCAGAAAGGCGTAAATGGCTTGATATGCTTTTGTCCTCTTCATCTCCTGAATATTTTGAAGCTTTGCAATCTTTCCATCGTTCATTGAAAGAAAGGAATTCTTTGCTTAAGCACAATGGAAGCGATAAGGAACTTGATGCATTTGAGCGAATTTTAATACCTGCAGCAAGCAAAGTTATTCAGCTGAGGGAGGAGGCATTTCCGAAACTTTCGAATTTCTTAAAGAATTATTATTCATCGCTCACTGGAGGAATGGAAGTTGCCACATTATTATATCGTCCCGATTTATTGATTTGTAATGAAGATGAATTAAGCCAAAAACTCGTAAGTGACCGTTCCAGAGACCGTCAATTCGGTTCAACACGCAGAGGGCCTCACCGAGATGATTTTGAACTTAATATCGAAGGAAAAGACGCGAGAACTTTTGCATCTGAAGGTCAGCAGAAAGGCTTGGTTTTAGGATTGAGATTAGCAGAATTTGATTATTTGCGGGAGGCGACGAGCCGCGTGCCCGTTGTTCTAGCTGATGATGTTTTAGGTGAGCTAGATGTCGACCGAAAGGAAAACTTTAAAAAATTACTTCCTGAAGATGCTCAGGTCTTTGCTACTGGGACTTCATTTCCTGAAGGAAATGATCGTCAGTCTTGGGAAACTTTTGAGGTTAAAGCCGGGACTTTTTTAAAAGCAGTTTCAACTTCATGATAATTACGCTTTGATTTAAATTAAATAAAGTGTCAGTTATGCATAAAGTTTAAAATGGAAGCACTATCATATACTCATTGGGTAATCTTATCTATAGGTTCGATGATAATGGGAATGAGTAAAGGTGGTTTACCGGGAGCGGGTAATTTAACCGTGGCTATGTATGCGTTGGTTTTGGAAGATGCGATCGGTTTGGCTGGTGTTCCTCTGTCGGTTGGTCTTTTGTTACCCGTTTTAATTGCGGCTGACTTAACTGCCACTCTTGTTTATCGCAAGCATACTGCATGGAAATTTATTTTCCGTTTACTACCCTGTTTTATTGTGGGGACGGTTTTTGGATGGTGGATTTTCGATTACTTTCAGGAGGGTGATGGAAGGGTTATGCAATTAAAATATGTTATAGGTGCGATTTTACTCAGCATGACTGTTATCCATTTCTTAGTGAAAATTCGTAAACATGATAAGGCTCAGGGTTCTCGTGCAGAAAATAACCGCCAGGGCTCGATTATATTAGGATTGTTTTTTGGTTTATTGGGTGGAGTTGCAACCATGCTTGCAAATGCCGCCGGTCCAATTGCGCAGCTTTATCTCTTAGCCATGGCTTTACCGAAGTACGCATTTATTGGTACATCAGCTTGGTTATTTCTGATTGTTAATGTGATTAAAGTTCCTTTTATGGTGGACCTTGGGATCATCACCATGGATTCGATGTCAGTTAGTTGTTGGATGTTTATTCCTGCTGTTATTGGTGCCTGTGTTGCCCCATTTATTGTGAAGTACATTAATCAGTCCCTTTTTGAAAAATTGGTTTGGTTCTTTATCGTGCTCGCTGGTCTTCGTATGATTTTGTAGGATGGCTTAATGAGCAAAAGTTCACGAAAACTTTGGGCTCAGCATTTAGCTGGTCAATCGAGCAAGTCCACGACTATGGATTCAAAGATTTTATTGCGAAAGGTTCCATTTGAAGGAATAATTTTAGGGATCGACCCAAGTCTGCGCGGAACTGGATTGGCAGTGCTTGAATGTAAGGTAAACTCTTACCAACTACTTCATTCAGAGACCCTCATATTAAAGCCAAAAATTGACTCGATTTCCTGCCTCGGTCGAATCCATCAAGCTGTTGATCACTTACTTGATTTGTGGAAGCCTAGGCATGTTTCCTGTGAGGCAACAATTTATGTGCAAAATTTTAAAACTGCTCAAATCATGGGAGCAGCCAGAGGCTCTGCCTTGTCTGCTTCGGCGATAAGGGAAATTCCAGTTTTCGAGTATGCTCCACTTCGGGTTAAACAAGCTGTGGTAGGGTTTGGGCGAGCCAGTAAGGAACAAATGTCTCAAACTCTTTCTCAAATGTTAAAATTGCCAAAGCCTTTACCTTTTGATGAATCCGATGCCTTAGGCTTGGCACTGTGTCATGCCCTTACTTGGCACCCTGGATGAAGAAATAATACTATTGGAAAAGTTTAGAGGGCAGTAAGGGACGAGAATTTTTGGTGCATCCCACTAAAGAAAGCTTAATTTGCATGATATCTTTAATCACATTAACCATTTTACCTGTATTTATTCCAAGCGATCCCCTGCTTAATTGAAATTCACCTTTCAGGAAAAGTAAATCCCCCCGTTTTCCATCAAACTTTTTTCGCATAGCACGAGCATATTTTATAATGACAGGAAAATTAACCTGGACTGATCGGTTTTTGAGAGAAAGTGTACCCAACGCATCTGCATTTATAATATCATTTGACCATCGAATATTTTGCAAATTGTTCAATGTGTAAGTGATTTTTGGAAATTCACCGGTATTTAACCATTCCCCGCTTTTAGCATCTCCATCAATTTTATGATATCCAAAATGCAATGATCTCGCATCTAATCCAATTTTCCCAGTTGTTGCAGTCGGTGTACTCGGTGAAAAATTGATTTCGCCTGAAACATTTCGAAAAAACCCTCTTACATGTCCTTCCCCAAAAAATGGTCCTTTATTTAGTTGAACTTCAATTTTGTTCAGATTCCCCATAGGTTCTAATACAAAACTGGATGTAGCCGTGCATTTTATTTCTAATGAAAATATGCAAAGTAGAATAGCACAGGAACATCTAAAGATTTCATACATCTTAATTCAAGATAACTTAAGTATTTGAAATGTCGATAATTCTTCAATCGCTATCCTACGTTTTTATTGACCAAAACTTGTCAAATTATCATTATAAAAATAGATGTGGCCCTTGTTTGATAGATTTAATGTTATAAGTTCGGTTCTTTCCATTTGTTTTTTTTCTTTTTTAAATGCCGAAGTTTCACATGTGGGTTTTCTTGGCGATGCCTTCCATGGTGTGTATCGTGACTCTTCATCCTTAGTTGTAAATCGCGTAGGCTTTGATGGAGAATATACAGTTCCATCAAAATTAATTGTTAATTCAGCATTCCCTTCTCTTTATCCTCAAGAAAGGTCCAAGTTAGATGCAAGAATTCGTTTTGATGATGATAGTACTTCAATTATTCCCTCTTCAGAAGTTTCTTGGCTTAGTACAAATCCGTCTCTTTTGATCGAAAATGGTTTCGCTTCTGCAAAGAATGTCGACTCTATTACACGAGTTTCCATCAATGCATCTTCCTCCGGTCTTTCTGCAATTTTATTTATCCGTCTGAAACCAGAAAGTTCTAATATTAGCACTGGGCACGACCCTAACCAGTCGATTGAAAATGCTCTTTCTGATTCAGTTAATATGCGACAAGCTGGGTGGAAAAATTCTAATTGGTTTGGGAATTATTTTGAAAGCGATGGTGGATGGATGTATCATCAATACCACGGGTGGTTATTTCCAATTACCAAAGAATCGAGTTCACTTTGGATGTGGAGTCCTGCACAAAAGTGGTTGTGGACAAACCCAAAACTGTACCCTCATATTTTTCGTCATAAAGATGGAGATTGGTTGTACTTTATAAAGCAAGCTTTTCCAAGAAAAGCTTATTTTAATCAGTCATCCAAAAAACTTGAGTTCACCGAATAAAATTCGGATGGTCAATTGCAAGAACTGATTTTTTTGCCGCCGACAGAAAATTAGCTCATCTTTTGTCAGTTTGTATCCCTCAACTCAGCTAATTATATTTTTAAAATTTTTTTTACAAAATTAACATTGAATCCCCGTAAGAAAAGAAACGATACTTTTTTTCAATTGCATGGGCGTATAGTTTTTTCAGGATTTTCAGCCCAGTGGTTTCCTTAGGCTTTAAGAAAGCAGCAACTAAGCAAAGGAGGGTCGATCCGGGTAAGTGAAAGTTCGTGAGTAAATGATTGGTTCCGGAAAAGTGATAGGGTGGTTTAATAAATAGATTGGTTTCTAATGTAAGGTCTTGATCGCTTGGAACTCTGAAGTTTCTCAAATAATGTTCTATTGACCTGACTGAAGTTGTACCAATTGCTAGGTGTTTACGAGTTCTGGCGAGAAGAGCTCTCTGGGTTTCGGTAGAAAGTATGTATTCCTCAACATGTAGTAAGTGGTCGTCAATATTTTCGGTTTCGATCGGTCGGAATGTTCCTATTCCAACAGATAGAGTTAAGTCGTGTATTTTATGCCCAAGTAATTCAAGTTTAGAAAATATATTTGGAGTGAAATGAAGACCGGCTGTTGGGGCGGCAACTGCGGAGCGATATTCATCTTTTGCATATACGGTTTGGTAGCGAATTTCATCAGTTGAGTCCACTGGGCGACGTACATATGGGGGCAGTGGGAGGTTACCAATTCTCTGAGCAAGTGATGTAGGGTCTAGGTCTTTATATAAAATAAATTTAACTAGATATTCGTCGGATTTTGTTTTTTCAATAACTTCAGCTGAATACTCTCCATCCCATCCAAACTTTTTTGATTTAAGAGTTTTGGCTCCAGGTTTGACTAGGCACTTCCAGGTATTTTTTAAAGATTCTTCTGGTTTAAGAAGGAGGCACTCAACATTTCCTCCATTTGGTCTTTTCCCATAAATACGTGCTTTAAGAACAGAAACATTATTTCTGAAAATCGAAAGGTTTGCCGGCAGCAGATCGGGAAGTTCATTAAAAAAATGGTGACTTATTTCTTCAGTATTCCGATTGTAGAGCAGCAATCTTGATTGATCTCGCTGCTTGACCGGAGATTGTGCAATTAATTCGGATGGCAACTCGTAATCTAATTCCTTAGTTAACATAAATACTTATCTTAAAACTCATCGACAAGTGAAGGGCAATCGCCTAAAAGTTAAAAAATCCTTAATTCTTTTATATTATGAGTGAAAAAGACCTGTCTGCATTAGTTTATCCGCCCAAAAATATTTCCAGTCAGGCCCATGTTGCTAGTTTGGATGCGTACCGCAAAGAATACCAAAAGAGTATTGAGGATCCGTCTAGTTTTTGGTCAGATATTGCATCTGAATTTCATTGGTTTGAAAAATGGAATCAAGTAAGATCTTATAATTATAACATTGGGGAAGGTCCTATTGATATAAAGTGGTTTAGCGGAGCAAAAACCAATGTATGTTATAACTGCGTGGATAGGCATTTAGATCTGCGACCCGATAAAACGGCTATTATTTGGGAAGGTAACGAGCCCGGGGAGGATAAAACATTAAGCTATCGGGAACTGCATGAACAGGTTTGTAAGTTTACAAATGTTTTAAAAAGTAGGGGGGTTAAGAAAGGAGATCGAGTCTCTATTTATATGCCAATGGTTCTTGAGGCGACAATAGCTATGCTTGCTTGTGCCCGAATGGGTGCCGTGCATTCGGTAGTTTTTGGAGGTTTTTCTGCTGAGGCTTTAGCCGACCGTATTGTCGATTCTTCCTGCAAAACAGTTATCACTGCGAATGGAACTTTTCGTGGAGCGAAAGCGATCCCGATGAAGCCCAATGCTGATCAGGCAATGGAGAGTGCGTCGGCACAGATGACCGATGATGTAGAAAGCTGCATCGTGGTTCGTCGAGTGGCAGATGAATCGGGAATTAGTTGTGAAATGAAAGACGGGCGAGATTTCTGGTGGGATGAGGAAATGGAAAAGGCCAGCAGTGACTGCCCGTGCGAGGAGATGGATGCGGAGGACCCTCTTTTCGTTCTCTACACTTCAGGATCTACCGGAAAACCCAAGGGTGTATTACACACAACCGCAGGATATATGGTATATACCGCAACAACTCATAAATATATTTTTGATTATCATGAGGATGATATTTACTTCTGTGCTGCAGATATTGGTTGGATAACCGGTCATTCATATATAGTTTACGGTCCCCTTGCCAATGGGGCGACGACCCTAATGTTTGAGAGTATTCCAACCTATCCCAAGCCCGATCGTTATTGGCAGGTAATTGAAAAGTGGAAAGTGAATCAATTTTACACCGCACCTACTGCAATTCGTGCCATTGCTGCCGCCGGTGAGGAATGGCCAAGGAAGTACGAGATGGAAAGTCTGCGCATATTGGGAAGCGTGGGAGAGCCAATCAATCCTGAAGCATGGCGTTGGTATTATCGAAATGCGGGAAAAGAAAGATGTCCGATTGTGGACACATGGTGGCAAACTGAAACGGGTGGAATCCTAATTTCACCACTTCCGGGAGCAACTCCCCTTAAACCTGGGTCTGCTACATTCCCATTTTTCGGGGTTAACCCAATTATTCTTGATCCCCAAACGGGGCGGGAAATTAAGGGGAATGGAGTGAGTGGCGTTTTGGCAATGAAAGAACCGTGGCCAGGGCAAATGCGAACTATTTATGGAGATCATGACCGCTTTGAGAGTACTTACTTTCAGCAATACAAGGGTTTTTATTTTACCGGCGACGGTTGCCGGCGGGATGAAGATGGATATTACTGGATAACAGGACGAGTTGACGATGTTATCAATGTGTCGGGACATCGAATGGGCACTGCAGAAGTTGAAAGTGCATTGGTGGCCCACCCATCAGTTGCAGAGTCTGCAGTGGTTGGATTCCCCCATGAGGTTAAAGGAGAAGGAATCTATGCATTTGTCACCTTAAATGCCGGAGTTGAATATTCCGATGAACTAAGAGCAGAGTTGAGACAACAGGTGCGAACCGTAATTGGCCCTATTGCTACACCCGATCAAATTCATTGGGCACCGGCCTTGCCTAAGACTAGGTCGGGTAAAATCATGAGAAGAATTTTAAGGAAGATTGCCACTGATGAAACAGATCAAATAGGTGATATTTCGACCTTGGCAGATCCCAGTGTAGTTGAGCAGCTAATTGCGAATAGGTGAATAACCTTTTCTATTGATTCTCGCAATTAGGGATAATTTACTTCAAATTTACATATGGAATGAAAATTTACTTAAATGGAGATTTAGTAGCGAAAGAAGACGCGAAAATATCGGTTTTCGATCACGGATTGCTGTATGGAGATGGTGTGTTTGAAGGTATACGCTTGTATGATGGTTGCGTTTTTAAACTAGAGGAACATTTGGAACGTCTGGAATATTCTGCAAAAGCAATTCTTTTAGATTTGCCTCTCAACCGGGAGCAAATGAGCAAAGCGGTTTGTGACACTTGCTTGGCTAACGATTTGAAAAATGGTTATGTTCGCCTAGTCGTTACCCGTGGTCCCGGGCATCTGGGGTTGACCCCAGATGGATGCGGACCGGGCAATGTAATTATCATCGCAGATGATATTCAACTATACCCAGAAGAGTTATACCGAGATGGGCTGAAAATTATTTCTGTTCCAACCCGCCGGATTAATGCTTCAGCACTTCCACCTGCGATCAAGAGCCTAAATTATTTAAACAACATATTAGCGAAAATCGAAGCAAAGAAGGTCGGGTTTCAGGAAGCTCTTATGCTGAATGATAAGGGTGAGATTGCTGAGTGCACCGGCGATAATGTTTTCATTATTTCAAAAGGAGTCCTTTTTACCCCACCTTTGGATTCAGGTTCACTGAGGGGGATTACACGGGGAGCGGTGATCGATCTAGCTGAAGAAATAGGTTTTCCGTGCCGTGAACAGGCCTTAACAAGGTATGATTTATGGACTGCAGATGAATGCTTTTTGACTGGCACTGCAGCCGAAGTCATACCATGTGTTGAGGTTGATCATAGGGAGGTTGGAAATGGAGTGCCTGGTTCTGTAACGCGGCAATTAATTGGCTTATTTCGGCAGAAAGTACTAACGGATGGAGTGCATCTTAGTCAATAGTCACCCTTAGATGAAATTATTCTTTTTAAAATTTGTATGATCCGCATTGAATTTACTTTGAAAAACAATAACATATAAAATTCCACTTAACTACAAACTTATGAAGTGCCATCACTGCGACAAACAAGCTACCGTCCATCTTACTCAAATTCTCAATGGTCAGATGCACAAAATGGATTTGTGTGAGACTTGTGCCCAAGCTAAAGGTGTAACAAATCCGGAAAACTTATCTATTAGCAGTTTAATGGATAAAGTTGAGCTCGAAGTCGATACAGGTGAGGCTACAATGGTTTGCGAGAGTTGTGGTACCACACATCAGGATTTTAAAAAGGGGGGGCGTTTGGGCTGTGAAGCGTGTTATCATGTTTTTCGTCCTGTACTTGACCCTCTGCTTGATGGAATGCACGCAGGCACAAAGCACTTAGGTAAGGTGCCTGCTGGTTCCGCTTCAAGGATTAAGTTCGAAAAATCAGTTGTTAACTTGCGTGGAGAGTTAAATGAAGCAGTTGAAAAAGAGGATTTTGAAAAAGCAGCCAAGTTAAGAGATCAGCTTCGTGATTTAGAGAGTAAAACCAACGCAAAAGCATAGGGCGAAATTTAAATGTTTCACAATATCCTCAGTCATGAAGGAAAGGGAAAAAAAGCTCCCAAGGCTATTCCAGTCACTCTGAGCACTCGAATCCGCCTAGCTAGAAATCTAAGGCAATTCCCTTTCCCAGGGCGGGCTGAGGTTTCTCAAAAACGGGCTGTATTAAATCAATGTATTGAAGCACTCAGTGGAATTAAAAATTTGAACGATTCCATCTCTGTGGAGGTAGATGATTTAAGCGAGTTAGATAGGCAGATATTAGTTGAACAACATTTGATCAGTCCTGAGCTGTCACAGGTAGAGGAAGGTTCAGGGATTGTTTTAAGTCCTGATCGTTCCTGTTGTATAATGATCAATGAGGAGGATCATTTGAGAATACAGGTTCTTCGTCCTGGTCTCGATTTTTCTTCTGTATGGAAAGCAGTTGACGCGGTTGATTCAGGAATCGAATCTGCGATAAATTATGCCTATGATGGAGATCTTGGGTTCCTCACTGCCTGTCCCACAAATTTAGGTACTGGCATGCGAGCATCAGTTATGATGCATTTACCGGGATTAGTCATGTCCAAGAATATGGACAAGGTCATTAACGCCGTTAATCAACTCGGTATTGCAGTGAGAGGATTATTTGGTGAAGGTTCTGATGCAAACGGAAGTATTTTCCAAATTTCCAATCAGCAAACCTTAGGCGAGTCAGAAGGTGCAATTATTGACCGTTTGAATTCGACCTTAAAAAGTTTGGTTCATCAGGAAAACAACGCTCGTGAAAAGCTTTTACAGGATGATCGCACTAAGCTCATTGACAAAATGAGCCGTGCCATCGGCATTTTAAAAACATGTCATCTAATGCAAAGCTCCGAAGCAATGGATCTTCTTTCTCTCGTCAGACTTGCGACTGATTTTGGTATGTTACCTGATAAGTTTCGTGGTCTTGCTGATAAGATGTTTATTGAAATACAGCCAGGTCATGTTCAATTTTCTGCCGGTAAATCGATTGAACCTTCAAGTAGGGATGAATTAAGAGCAGATGTATTACGAAACCAGTTTGCTCGCACTCCTTCCTTGGACTTAGATAGCTGATAATTGACTTTATTACATAGAAGGGTATAAAATATATTATGTCTGAACCGATGAGTAACTTCACCCCTCGTGCACAACAAGTATTGGCTCTTGCCAGAAAAGAGGCAGATAGGTTCCACCATAATTATGTGGGAACAGAGCATCTTTTGCTTGGATTAATCAATCTTGGGCAAGGAGTTGCCGTTAATGTTTTACAGAAAATGGGCTTGGATCTCGATACCGTCCGGCAAGCGGTAGATGAACAAGTTGGACTCGGTCCTGAAGCCAAACCTTCAGGTAATGTTCCATACACCCCGAGAGTTAAAAAAGTACTGGCATTGGCTGGAAAAGAGGCTAAATCCTTAAATCATAGCTATGTAGGTACGGAACATATTTTATTGGGTCTGCTTCGCGAGGGGGAAGGAGTTGCAGCTCGGGTATTGAAGTCCTTGGATGTAGATGTTGAAAGATGTCGTAATGAAATTCTTTCAGAGTTAGATCCTAATTTTTCATCGAGCGAAGAATCAGAACCTTCGGTAGTTGGAAGCGGTTCCACTGAGGAAAAAGGCAAAGACCAAAAGACCCCTGCACTAAAGGCATTTGGTAGGGACCTAACAGAAATCGCCAAAAAAGGTGAGATGGATCCAGTTGTTGGTCGTGAAAACGAAATCAGGCGGGTTACTCAGGTTTTGTGTAGGAGGACAAAGAATAATCCTGTGCTTATTGGTGAAGCGGGTGTAGGGAAAACTGCTATTGTGGAGGGCTTGGCTCAGCAAATCGCATCAGGTATGGTTCCGGAAAATCTACTGGACAAAAAGGTGGTCACGCTAGACTTAGCTTTGATGGTTGCAGGAACAAAATATCGTGGTCAATTTGAAGAGCGAATCAAAGCGGTAATGGATGAGCTTAAGAAAGCAAAAAACATTATCATTTTTATAGATGAGATGCACACTATTGTTGGTGCTGGCGCAGCTGAAGGTGCAATGGATGCATCCAACATTTTTAAGCCTGCACTAAGTCGTGGCGAACTTCAGTGCATTGGAGCTACTACTTTGGCTGAATACAGAAAATACATCGAGAAAGACAGTGCGTTAGACCGTAGGTTCCAATCTGTTAAGGTAGAAGCACCATCGGTCGAAGATACAGTTTTAATTTTGAAGGGAATCCGGCCGAAGTATGAAGAGCATCACAATGTCAATTTTACTGACAAGGCGCTGGTTGCTGCGGCAAAACTTACAGACCGATATGTAACCGGTAAATTTTTACCGGATAAAGCAATTGATGCAGTGGATGAAGCGGGTGCCCGCTCTCGAATGGAATCGCTCAAAAGACCGCCTGAAATTGAAAAACTTTCTGATGAGATAAAGGAAGTATGCACGCTCAAAGAAACTGCAATCTCTGACCAAAATTTTGAGGAGGCTGCTGAAGCTCGTGACAAGGAGAAAAAACTAAGAGCAAAAAGAGAAAGAGTTCTTGAAAAATGGAAGAAAAGCCGGGAAGAGGAACGAGCGAGTGTTGATGAGGAAGACATGCTTCAGGTTATTGCTGATTGGACAGGGATTCCTTTAAATCGTATGGAAGCAAAGGAGTCTAAGAAACTTCTTAAACTCGAATCTGAACTAAGAAAGCAAATTGTAGGACAAGATTTTGCAACGGAAGTAGTATCCAAAGCACTGAGGCGTTCGCGTGCTGACTTGAAAGATCCTAAACGACCAATTGGGTCTTTTATGTTTCTTGGACCAACTGGCGTTGGGAAAACTCATTTAGCAAAAGTTCTCGCTGAAAGAATTTTTGGTGATCAAGACTCTTTGATCCAAATCGATATGTCAGAGTATATGGAAAAGCATGCTGTTTCGAGGATGATTGGTTCACCTCCCGGTTATGTTGGACATGAAGAGGGAGGACAATTAACCGAGGCCATTCGTAGAAAACCATATGCGGTAATATTATTTGACGAAATAGAAAAAGCACATCCTGATGTTGCTCAAATCTTACTGCAAATTTTAGAAGACGGTCGACTTACGGATAGTTTAGGAAGAAAGGTTGATTTTCGAAACACTATTTTGATTATGACTTCTAATGTGGGTGCTCATATTCTCCAAAGAAATAGCTCTCTTGGCTTTTCCTCAGGAAATTCAGAAGATGATTTTGATAATACAAAAGATAAAATCATGGATGAGGCTAAGAAAACTTTTAAGCCAGAGTTTTTGAATAGATTGACGGAAATTGTCATTTTTCGCCCTCTGGTAAAAGAAAGCATGCGTGCAATTGTAGATCTTGAACTCGAAAAGGTAATTGATAGATTAAAAGAGAAAAAATTAAAGCTTGTTATATCCGATGAAGTAAAAGAATTTCTTATTGATAAGGGGTATGATAACAAACTCGGTGCCCGTCCTTTGAGACGTGCCGTTGAGAAATATCTTGAAGATTCTCTAGCTGAAGAGGTTTTGGCTGGTAGCCTGCGTAAGAACAAATCAATTCATGTCTTAATTACCGATAATGATGATCCCAAACTTTATTTCTCCCAAGATGAAGTTGTTGAAAAAGTTTCCGTTTCACCGGAAGATAAAAATAAACAACAAGAATCTTAATAGTTAATTTGTCTATTCAGCGTCGCGAATAGCCTAACTCGTACCTTATTTTATGCAAAGATCACTTATATTATTGAAACCAGACTGTGTTGAAAATTCTCATATTGGTGAGGTTATCAGCCGGTTTGAAAATGCCGGCTACTCCATAATCGGAAGTAAAGTTGTTCAGCTTGATGACGCTCTATTGGCTGAACATTATGCACATGTCTCCGATTTACCTTTTTTTCCAGAAATCGCAGCTTTTATGAGTTCATGCCCAGTATTAGCGTTAGTACTGGAGGGAGAAAATGTAATTCAAGGTGTTCGTGACTTAGTTGGTCCGACTGATTCGACAATTGCACCGAAGGGTACAATTAGAGGAGATCTAGGAACAGATCGAATGAGAAACATTGTACATGCCTCTGATAGCCCGGAATCTGCCCTCGCAGAAATAAATCGCTTTTTTGAAGCCGATCAGATCGTTTGTTAAGTTTTCTTAACTAAGGTGCATACAGCGAAGGCAGCTACGCCTTCTTTTCTACCGATTGCTCCTAGCCCTTCGTTTGTTGTCGCTTTTATTCCGATCCGTTCGACTTTTAGTCCACAGCATGCGGATATTTTTTCTTTAATTTGATTTGTGTAGGGACCAATTTTCGGTTCCTCAAGAATTAGTGTAAGATCAATATTTCCAAGTTTGTAACCTTGTTTTGCAGATTCTTCTACTGCTTTTTGGAGGATATTTAACGAGTCTAAATCTTTATTTTCTGGAGCGTTATCTGGGAAATAATGACCAATGTCAGGCAATCCGAGTGCACCAAAAATCGCATCAGACAATGAATGTATTAGGCAATCCGCGTCCGAATGACCGAGTAGACCCATTTCTGATGGTATTTTAACCCCCCCTAAAATGAGTTTCCTACCATGAACAAGTCGGTGCAAGTCGTATCCATGTCCAATTAAAATAGGCGTATCTTGTGTCATGCTTGAGAAAGTAGAAAGTTTATAAAAGTAAAGTCTGTAGGTGCAGTAATTTTAGGATTTGGGTAATGGGGATTTACTAGCGAAACTGGTCTTTCAACTAGTTCAAGAATTGATACCTCGTCAGTGGCGAGTATATTCTTTTCTTCTGCAACTTTAATACCTTCTCTCAACCAGCCAATATTTGAACATTGTGGTGTCTCCATAATCCATATTTTATTCCTGTCAACTGATTCAGTTAAGGATGAAAAATGTTTTTTATCAGGGTCAAGGTTTAAGATTTTTTTAACCGTATCATGTAACGGTCTGGCTATTACTGCTGCACCTTCTTTAGAAACGATATCTTTTAGTTTGTTGATAGTTGCAGAAGTTATCATTGGTCTGGCACAGTCATGAATATATACAAATTCACATGACTCAGGGCACTTTGCCAATGCATTGTCGACAGAGTGCATTCTTTCTTTACCACCTTGAGTAAATATTGGTTTAAAATCACTTTGTAATTCCAGGTGAACAAGATCGATTTCTTTTTCTAGTAATGCTTTTTGTTCCTCATCACGATAGACAATAATTATATTTTCGATCTCTAATGATTCAGCAAAAGCTTGATAGCAAAGACGAAATGCATTGGTTTTTCTGATTGGATGTAAAAGTTTATCCTTTCCCGTTTGTTTCATTCTTTTGCTTGAACCACCGGCAAGAAGAATCGCGATGTGCTTCATAAGCTAAGCTCAGTTTGAATTTCAAAAAGAGTTTTTTTCGGTTCAACTGCTTCTAAAATGGGTCTTCCAATCACGAGGAAGTTTGCCCCTGCATTAGCAGCCTGCTTAGGGGTCATTATTCTTTTTTGATCTCCAATTGAAGATCCAATTGGCCGAATACCAGGGGTTACAAAAATCGTTCCTGCTGGAAGCTTTGGTCTGAGCCTGACTAATTCAAGTGGGGAAGAAACGATTCCATTAATTCCTGACTCGACAGACAATTTAGCAAGATTATCCACTTGTTCCGGTATATCAGTATTCACACCAATTGCATTTAGGTTACCTTTATTCATTGAGGTTAGAACAGTAACGGCAAGCAAATGGGTGTCAGGAAGGAATTCCTCTGCCACTTGTGAGCATTTTGCTAGTGCCTCCGGGCCAGCAGTTGAGTGTAAGGTAAGCATTTTAATTGGGAGCGATGACAAACTTTCTATTGCCTTTACCATCGTATTTGGAATGTCGTGTAATTTAAGATCTAGAAAAATTGATTTGCCGCTTGCAGAGACATCTTTCAAAAAGCTATCCCCATCACGTAAATAAGTCTGCAAGCCAATTTTGACCCATTTCAGATCATCTCCGGTTTTTTCCAAAATATGTTCTGCTTTGGCACGACTTTCAACATCTAGGGCAAGGATAACTTCGGTTTTTGAATTTGTCATTTTACTATCATGTCCTCTCTTATTGATGAGCCAATACAATTCTTTCTCATCGCATCAATCTTAATTTATTGATACTTCAATCAGAGTAAATGGGACTAAACAAAGCCATAGAAAAAATCACTGTGCCAGCTCCTGCAAAAATTAATTTATTTTTAGCAATAACTGGTAGGAGACCAGATGATTATCATCAAATTCAGTCGGTGATTAGTAAAATTGATCTGGCTGACTATGTTACATTGGAGAAAACTGATAAACTAGATGAAGTCACCTGTGTTTGTACGGGGAATCATTCTCTGTCAGGTGAACAAAATCTTGCATGCTCTGCTGTACGGGAATGGCGACAAGTCACGGGTGACAGGACTGGAATAAAAGTGGCAATACAGAAGAATATTCCAATCATGGCAGGGTTAGGGGGAGGGAGTTCCGATGCAGTTTCTACACTTCTTGGGCTTAATTATCTAAATGGTAATCTTTTACGTGATTCAGAGTTAAGCAATATTGCCCAAAGACTCGGTTCTGACTGTGCTTTTTTTCTTACGAATGGATTGGCTCATGTAACAGGGAGAGGGGAGGATGTGCATATTTTTGAAAATAAAATTAATGAGTCGTTGAACATGCAGAGATTATTTATCTTTCAACCACCAATTGGTTTCTCAACTCCATTACTATACAAAAGGTTTTCAGAAAAAAAATTGTATTCCAATGACTCATGGGCAGGAAACCGTATACAAAATTGGTCGAAAGGCACCATTTCAACAAATCAATTTTTATATAACGACTTTGAGTCAGTAATTTTAAATAAATATCTTTTTTTATCTTCTCTCTTTAAAGAGATGAAGAAAGTACTTGGATTATCTTTTAGAGTATCAGGCAGTGGTTCCTGTTGTTTTTGTTTTGCTAAGAACGATAGTGATAAAGAATCGGTTGAGCAGTTTGTCAAAGAATCCTTAGGTAATGACGCAGGTTTTTGGGAATCTAGATTAAATTGTTAGCAACTATATTCTTTTTGTTTTCAATTCATGAACTTTTAAATCATTATAATCTCCTTTAGAAGATTTCTAGAAAACTTATGCCTCAGATAAAAAAAGAAGTAATACTCTTTGGAATCCCTGGTTCGCCTGGAATTGCACATGGTACGGTATTTCGCTTTTTACATCGAGATGTAGAGGTTCCAAGTTATCAAATAAATGAATCAGAACGAGAATCTGAATTAGATAGGTTCAAGACTGCTGTTGATATTACCCGAGCCCAGATTACGGAAATCCGGAAAGCTGTTTCAAATAACCTTGGTGAAAAAGAAGCAGGAATTTTTGATGCCCATTTGTTGGTCTTGGAAGATCAGGCCCTTTTTGATGATATCAATAAAGAAATCCAAGATTCTGGTGATAACATAGAGCAATGCGTTTTTCGAGTTACTAAAAGGTATCATGATTATTTTAACCAATTAGAGGATGAGTATCTTCGCGAGCGAGCAGCCGACTTGAAGGATATTTCTAAAAGACTGCTACGGAACTTGGTTGGAGAAACTGGTGCCGGTACCGCTTTTCTAGAAGAGCCAAGGATTTTAGCATCTGAAGACCTTAGCCCATCTGATACCGCATCTTTAGATCGAAATAAAATACTCGGAATAGCAACGGATACAGGTGGTCGGACAGGTCATGCGGTCATTATGGCTCGTGCTAGCGGTGTTCCTGCAGTGGTCGGACTTCGAGGGTTGATTGAACAGTTGTCCGATTCGGATACCCTTTTAATCGATGGTTTCGAGGGCGTGGCAATCATTAATCCGTCTGAAACTACTCTATTTCGTTATGGCAAAGTCGACTTACAAAGAAAGAAGCTTTCCGATTTGGTAATAGGGGAATCGGAACTCCCCGCAGAGACTAAAGATGGTACGAAAATAAGATTTCTCGTAAACGCAGATTCAAGTCGGGAAGTTATTCAGGGACTTGAAAATAATTGTGAGGGAGTAGGCCTTTTCCGAACGGAATCTATTTTTCTCAGAAAAAATGAAATTCCAACTGAAGATCAACAGGTTGAGGATTATTTAAGACTGGTATCTTCAGCAAATGGCAAACCTGTTACTATTCGTACCTTAGATTTGGGGGGAGATAAGATATTAGACTCGATTGGTCGGGAAAAAGAAGAAAACCCTTTTATGGGTTTTCGTGCAATACGCTATTCCCTAAGAAATCCAGTTATTTTTTTGGATCAGCTTCGGGCGATTTTACGAGTCAGTGCTCACGGTCCCGTACATATCATGTTTCCCATGATTAGTGGGGTTGGGGAAATAATTAGAGCAAAGGAATTTTTGAACAAGGCAAAAACTGAATTACAAGATAGAGGAATTGATTTCGATCAGAATATTAAAGTTGGTTGTATGATAGAAACTCCATCTGCGGTTACCATCTGTGATATGCTAGCTGATGAAGTTGATTTCTTTAGCGTGGGTACGAATGACTTAGTTCAATACCTTCTAGCTGTTGATAGAATTAATAATGAAATTTCATACCTTTATGAACCGCACCATCCAGCTGTCATTCGTGCGATTGAGCAAATTACCAGAGTGTCAAAAGAGAAAAGTGTTGAGGTTACCCTATGTGGAGAAATTGCTGGAGATCCACATTTTCTCCCACTTCTGATCGGGTTGGGAGTCGATGCCTTAAGTGCTACTAGCACTATGCTTCCCGAATTGAAGTTTTTTGGCCGCAGGTTTACTATGGAAGAAGTTAATGAACTTCGATCCAAGATTATGGAAATGAGAAGACCTTCTAGAATAAAAGAATGTTTAAAATCTTTTTATGAAGAACGCGTTTCTGAGTTGATAATATAATTCAGCTTTTTCTATTCGTCCTGAAATTTAGACGTAAATAGTTCGCTCATTTCTTTCTTAAACTTTTCTCCATCCTTTGACTCAATGTGAAAAGTGAGAAGTGTTCCTTTTGCTGCGGCAAGCATCATGATTCCCATAATACTTTTTGCATTTACTTTTTCACCATCTTTCTCAACCCAGATATTTCCATCATACTTACTTGCAATACGAACGACCATAGCAGCAGGCCGAGCATGAATTCCCATTTTGTTGGAAACCTCCAAAGAGAATGATAGGGCTGCATTAGAATTGTTTTGTTCAGAATCACTCATCAAATCAACATTTAGAATAGGTATTCATTAAAAGACAAAGCAAAAGTTTTTACAAAGTAAAGAAGGCAAGCTGAGCAAAGAGCTGCTGCTAGGTCGTCTACCATAACACCTAGACCCCCAGGTAATAGCTGAAGTTTTCTGATACCAAGGGGCTTAGCGATATCAAAAATTCGAAAAAGAACAAAACCGGTTATCAAAATGAAAACAGAATCTAACTCATCAATGCAAAAAATATAAACTAGAGGTACTGCTGTGAACTCGTCCCATATGACCTCTGGCGGGTCGGCTTTCCCCAGTAGAACTTCCACTCGGCTACACATCGGAATGCCTAAAAAGAAGAGAAGCAAGAAGGAAAGGAGAATTAAATAAGTAGGTATTATGGATAACCAAATTAAAAAGATAAAGATTGAAACACCAACCAATGATCCAAATGTGCCAGGAGCCGGTAGCTTGGTGCCGACTGGTCCGAGCGTACTTAGGTTTTTAACCAGCCAGTCCATGTTTAATCATTATCTTCAATGAAGATATTCCAGTATTTTGAAAGGTAAACTATTCCAGAAAAAACCGTAATAATAGTGGCAATAATCAAAGTAATTCTTCCAGACAAGAGCAGGTAATAAATTAGATCCTGATGTAACGTTTCTGATATTATTTCGCCAAAATCATCTTCGACGGCAATTTTACCCAGGAATAAGCAAATGCAGGATAATTGGATAACTGTTTTGAGTTTCCCAACTTTTTCCGCAGCCAATATTTTTCCTTTTGCTGATGCAACCAGTCTTAACCCAGTAATTAGGAATTCCCGGGACAGAATTAATAAAACAGGGAAAAGTGCCCATGTACCTATTTCATCAAGAACCAGTAGGCTGATAAACATACCAAGTGTTAAAACTTTATCAGAAAGGGCATCCATAAATTTTCCGAATTCTGACACTTGGCCAATTTTTCTTGCCAACCAACCGTCCAACCAATCTGTAAGAGCTGCAAATAGGAAAAGTACCAAAGCTGCAGTCCGAACCCATGGATATGTACTTTCAGTAGACGGATACAGTAATGCGATTACTAAAAGCATTAAGGGAATCCGTGAAAGAGTAAGAAGATTTGGCAGGTTCATGAGTTTGAGACAATAAATACACTGCTCGGGTTTATTTGCAATAACAACGCATTCTTGGTTGTAGACTTGTTTTGATTATTCGATAGGATAAAAATTTATTTAATGAAAACTGCGATTTACCCCGGTACTTTTGACCCTGTCACCTATGGCCACCTTGATGTTTTGGAACGTGCTTCCAAAATTTTCGAACATGTTATTGTTGCTGTTTCATCTGATAGTTTAAACAAAAAAACCGCTTTTGATTGTAAAACAAGGGTCAATCTAATTCAGGAAAATATTGCCCAGTTTAACAATGTCTCAGTCGAATCTTTCGAGGGGTTACTGGTCGATTATGCTAAAAAAATAAGTGCGAGTGTCGTCGTTCGAGGTTTGCGTGCAGTATCTGATTTTGAATTTGAATTTCAAATGGCTCAAATGAACAGACACTTGGATTCTGTACTCGAAACAATATTTTTGATGCCCAATGAAAAATATTTTTATACAAGTTCGAGTTTGATCAAGCAGGTTCATCTTTTTGGAGATAGAGAAACCGGTCTAGTTCCCACAAATGTTTCACAAGCACTATCAGAATTGTCCCAAAAAAGACTCTTTGATAAATAGCATATGAATGTCGATGACGATAAGGAATTAGCGACCAGGAAAAAGGCAACTTTTGGTGTGGTTTTCCTGACAATCTTTCTGGATATGGTAGGCTTTTCCGTTATCTTTCCTCTTTTTCCTGAAATGCTTGACCACTACCTGGAACGAGAAAGCTTGCTTGGTGGCGGCATTCTTACGGATTTTGTTGTATCCATACAAGGGCTAGCATTTGAAGGTGCTGTTCAAAATAAGAGTTTTCGTTTTGAAACGGTTATCTTTGGAGGGGTTTTAGGCTCTCTTTATGCTATACTCCAATTCTTTTTTGCTCCTATTTGGGGGCGGTTGTCTGACAAAATTGGCAGGCGACCTGTTTTACTCACGACATTGGGTGGGACTTGCTTGGGGTACGGATTATGGATTTTTGCCGGAGATTTTTGGATTCTTGTTTTATCCCGTGTGCTCAGTGGAATTGCCAGTGGGAATTTGTCCGTTGCAACAGCATCAATTGCGGATGTTACATCCCGAGAGTCTCGCTCCAAGGGAATGGCATTTGTTGGTGTCGCATTTGGACTTGGGTTTGTTGTCGGGCCGGCACTGGGAGGATATGCATCTCAATTTATTTTGGCTGATGAATCTGGTGCTGTACTTGGTCTGAATCCCTTCTCGGTGGCAGCCACAATTAGTTTTGCTTTAGCCCTAATTAATCTTTCATGGCTGGCTTTTTCATTTAAAGAGACTTTACCCGTTGAAAAAAGAAAAGTAAAAAAAGATGTAAAACCGGTTATTTTTCAGCTTGGTCGGATACAAAATCCAGCAGTAAAAGATGCCTGTCTTGCATATTTATTTTATATGATTTCTTTTTCGGGGATGGAATTTACACTTACTTTTTTAGCAGTTGAGAGATTTTCATATAATCCGATTCAAATAACAAAAATGTTTTTACTCATTGGGGGTACTTTAATTTTTGCCCAAGGTTTTTTCGTACGAAGATTTGTTGGAAGAGTGGGAGAGAAAAGAATGGCTTTAGCTGGTATTCTAATTGGTCTGATTGCATTTTTAATGCTTTCTATACTTAAAGGTGAAACCTGGTTTTTTATATCTTTATTTTTAATGTCAACTGGCGTTGCTTTTATTAGCCCAACCTTAACTTCACTAACTTCGTTGCATTCGGATGAACAGGATCAAGGTTTTCATTTAGGTGTGTTCCGTTCTTCTGGTTCTATGGCCAGAGCCATTGGGCCTTTACTTGCAGGACTGATCTTTTTTAAATATGGATCTTCATTTGCTTACTTTTTAGGTGCGCTTTTTTT
>ERZ807291.3249-NODE-3249-length-23366-cov-5.258462_pt1 | contig 23366 bp, 22 predicted proteins | sample MGYA00521257_ERZ807291 | MGnify/ENA primary metagenome ERZ807291 (study PRJEB31413, sample SAMN03169783) | marine metagenome | biome: Marine; feature: Water; material: Subsurface seawater | place: North Sea | collected 2011-04-28 | depth 1 m m ... | reverse complement strand
CCGGAACTACGGCGGACATCAAAATCACCGCACGATGCAATCTTTACGGGATCGGGATTTGGACGCTGACGGGGTACACCTCATCCACGCCTTCGGATACTTCTGTGGCAGATACCAACAGCACCACAATTTCAGTTACGCCCGGCGGGGTGATTGTCTCAGGATATGGCGTTCGAAGTAGCGGCGGAACGTCAACGTGGTCGGGTGCGACGGAAGATTTTGATAACCTTCTTGACACAGGTGACTACCATTCAGGGGCGTCGGCAGTGACGGCAACGACAGACGCCACTTACGCGCTGAGTGCTGGGGGCGGCGGCGGCTCTGAGCAGGATATTCACGCCGCATTCTGGCTTTGACATGGTCCAGAATCTTCTTTCTGACGAAGAACTGGTCGTAGCAAATAACCCGCATCGGAAGGCCGCAATATGTGCGGACAATAGGGTGGGCAATCTCCACACAGCACTCCTAGCCGTAGCGTTATGGGATAACAAATAATGAAACTACTCAAAGCACTCATGGCTCTGTTTAATACTAAGCTAGAGCCACACGAAAAGAAGAAGAAGAAGGAGCCTGAAGGCCCCAACAAGGCATATGAACTTGCCCGCACATTCATTGGCACTAAAGAGATTGTTGGCAGTAAGCACAATCCAACAGTGGTCCAATGGTTTGCAGACGTAGGGCATAGCTGGGTCAACGATGATGAGACCCCTTGGTGTGCTGCGTTCACGGGGGCTATGCTAAAGGCTGGTGGATACCGCTTCACCGGAAAGCTGAATGCTCGATCTTATGCTGACACACCTTCGAACACCAAGGTTCGTGAGCGTGATGCCAAGCCGGGTGACATTGTAGTATTCACTCGCGGTAACAATGGCTGGTCAGGCCACGTAGGGTTCTTTGTTAAGCAGACCGAATTGTCAATCCTAGTACTAGGTGGTAACCAGAACAACGAAGTGAATGAGCGTTGGTATACCAAGACTCGCCTCATTGGCATCTACCGACCTAAGAAGGTCTAGTAGTGACGCCTGCGGAAATCAAGGAACGTGCTGAAGGGGATCTCTCGTTCTTCATCCAACTGGTAGCCCCTAGCCAAGTCTTAGGGAACTGCCATAAGGATGTTATTAACTGGTGGACCCGGCCAGATGGAAGAAGCCATCAGTTGCTGCTGTTCCCACGGGATCACGGAAAGAGCCGACTTGTAGCCTATCGTGTTGCATGGGAACTGGCCAAAGACCCTACCAAGCGCATTCTGTACATCTCTGCCACAAGTAACCTAGCCGAGAAGCAGCTTACGTTCATCAAGGGCCTGATCGACAGTCCGATCTTTTCACGGTACTGGCCAGATCACATCCACAAAGAAGAGGGCAAGCGGGCCAAGTGGACCAACACTGAGATCAGCCTAGACCACCCCCTGAGACGCGAGGAGAACGTTCGTGACCCCAGTGTCTTTACTGCAGGCCTAACAACCTCGATCACGGGGATGCACTGCGACATAGCCGTTCTGGATGACGTTGTGGTCCATGAGAATGCCTATACTAACGAGGGGCGCAACAAGGTTAGGTCACAGTATTCGCTGCTGTCATCCATTGAAGGTGCAGACGCCAAGGAATGGGTCGTAGGCACTAGGTATCACCCCAAAGACCTCTACAGCGATATGCTTTCGATGAAGCAAGATATCTACGATGAGGCAGGTGAGAAGGTTGATGAAAGCCCGATCTACGAAGTCTATGAACGTGCAGTAGAAGACTTTGGTGACGGCACAGGTCAATTCTTATGGCCACGCCAGCAGCGTAACGACGGTAAGTGGTTTGGGTTTGATCGGTCTATCCTATCCCGTAAGAGGGGGCAGTATCTCGACCGCATCCAGTTTAGGGCGCAGTACTACAATAACCCATCTGACCCTGACAGCCGCCCCATCGACTATGACAAGTTCCAGTACTACGAGCCTAGGTTCCTGACGCAGGACAATGGCCACTGGTACTACAACGGAAACCGTATCAACCTAGTTGCCTCAGTTGACTTTGCCTACTCCACACGAAAGACGGCTGACTTTACAGCTATTGTGGTCGTAGGTATCGACAGTGATAACAATATCTACGTGTTGGACATCGACAGGTTCAGGACATCAGATATCTCAGAGTACTTCCAGCACATCCTGCAGCTATACAATAAGTGGGGCTTCAGGAAACTCTGTGCAGAAGTATCGGTCGCCCAGATGGCAATCGTTAAGTCACTCAAACAGGATTATATCGCACCGCATGGACTTGCAATCAAGGTCGAGGAAGTACGTCCAACGAGGAACGAGGGTAGTAAAGAGGAACGCATGGAAGCGACCCTTACGCCACGCTACGACAATATGCAGGTCTTCCACTACAAGGGCGGCAATACGCAGATACTGGAAGAAGAGCTAGTGTCACAAAACCCCGCCCACGATGACGTAAAAGACGCCTTAACCACTGCTATTGAGTATGCAGTAAGACCAGCAACATCTCAGCGTCACCGTAGGACTGATAATAACGTGATCTGGAACCAACGGTTCGGCGGTCGCGCCCACTAATAAGGAAAACTGAATGGCCCGCTCACTAGACGTATCACGGCTTGTGGACCCACACAGCAAAGCCACTGAGATCAGCAACCGCTGGGAACAATGGCAATCCTATCGCCGTAAGTGGCTTGAGGAAAAGAAGGAGTTGCGCAACTTCGTGTACGCGGTCGACACACGCACAACCTCAAACAATAATCTACCTTGGTCAAACAGTACAACCACACCTAAGATTACGCAGGTCTACGACAACCTGAAAGCTAACTATACTGCAGCACTTTTCCCTGCCCGCGACTGGATGCAGTGGGTGGCCAATGATAAAGAGTCAAACACCCTCAAGAAGCGGAACATCATTCAGGCATATCTTGAGACCAAGAACCGTCAGTCTGACTTCCGCAACGTAGTGGACAAGATCGTTGACGACTACATCCTGTGTGGCAACTGCTTTGCTACTGTAGACTTTGAATACAACATGACAGAGTCAGAGGATGGTCTAGCAATACCCGGCTACATCGGTCCTAAGCTGGTCCGCATCAGCCCCTACGACATCTCTTTCGACCCTACTGCAGCCGACTGGGCTTCAACCCCAAAGATCGTCCGGTCACTCAAGACTATGGGCGACATCCAGCGCATGGTAGAGGATGGCGATGAGGGCTTCTCGAAGATCTTCGATCAGATGAAGCAGAACCGATCAACTATCGGCAGCTCTGCACAAACAGAAAAGTCAGAGGGATTTTTTTTAATGATACGGCGACCACCGAGATCTACACTCTTTCCACACGACGCTCTTCCGATCTCATTGAGAACTACTACAACAGTTCATTCGTTGAGATCCTTACCTTCTACGGAGACCTGTATGACTCCTATTCTGGCGAACTTCATCGCAACCGTGTTATCACGATTTGTGACCGAGCTTATGTATTGTCAGATGTTCCTAATCCGTCATGGCTTGGCTCTGCACCCATCTTCCACGCTGGTTGGAGGAGCCGCCCAGACAATCTATACGCTATGGGGCCGCTTGATAACCTTGTAGGTATGCAGTATCGAATTGACCATCTTGAGAACCTCAAGGCGGATGTGTTCGACCAGATTGCCCTGCCAATGCTTAAGGTCAGGGGCGATGTTGAGGATTTCGTGTATGAACCAGGTGGACGGGTGTACATTGGTGAAGAGGGAGACGTTGGTCCCCTAGTCCCCGATAGCACAGCCCTCAACGCTGACATGCAGATCCAGATCCTTGAGAACAAGATGGAAGAGTTGGCAGGTGCGCCCAAGATGGCAATGGGCTTACGCACACCCGGTGAGAAGACGGCCTTCGAGGTCCAGACCTTGGACAATGCCGCCAACCGGATCTTCGAGCATAAGGCTCACAAGTTCGAGATGGAGTTCCTTGAACCCGCTCTGAACGCTATGCTTGAAGCTGCCCGCCGAAATATGTCTTACCTAGACACCGTAGAGGTGACTGATGGACCTACCGGACTGGCACTCTTCAAGAGCATCCAGCGTCAGGACATCATGGGCAATGGTAAGATTATGGCACTGGGGTCACGGCACTTCGTAGAGAAGGCCAAGCGAGTACAGACCTTGATGCAGATCATCCAGTTGAAGGCAGATCCAACGATTGGCGCACACTTGTCAGGCAAGCGAATTGCCCAGATCATCTCTGAGGAGCTAGACGAGAAGTCACTCTTTGGTGAGAACATCAGTGTCCAAGAGCAAATGGCGACACAGACCAGCGCACAGGATGCTCAGGCTGACATGATGGAAGACTTGGACACCAAAGCTCAGTTGGGTATGTAAATGCATAGCATCTGGCTAAAAGGCCACAGAAACAAACAGAAACGTAAAGAGGAAGTCTTAGGCGCTAGATGGGCCTTTGACCTCTTACGGGAAGTCCTGAATCAAGAGTTCCGCAAGGATGCCGTTCGGGATTATGAGAAGCCCAATTGGGCGGAGCGTCAGATCGCCGCTAATGAGTACAACCACGCTCTGGACGATCTGATAAAACTTATCACTCTTGAGAAGGAAAAGTAATGTCAGTTTTTGATGAAGCTGCAACCGAGCAGCCAGTCGAAGAGACTACGACCCAGCAGACACAGGAAGAAACCTATCTTGCGAAGCTGGTTAAGGAACGAGGTGAAAACTGGTCTGACCCTGAAGTAATCGCTAAGGGCAAGCTAGAGGCGGACGTTCATATTTCTAACCTAGAGCAGCAGCTTGCTGAACTACGTGAAGATCTGGACAAGAAGTCTTATACAGCAGCAGTAGAAGCCTCCCTGCAGAACAGGGCGAGTAGTGCCAGCTCCGATCCTGCAGGTAACGATCATGGCAACGACGCAGACCCCGATACCAACGGTGAAGCAGGAGAACGTTTAGAGAGCCTTGTTGAACAGACCCTACAGAAGCGTGATGCTGCTGAAAAGGTCAAACGCAACCTTGAGGCTGTTGAGGCTTCCCTCACGCAGTCTTTCGGAACTGAGGCCGTAAAAAAGGTACGTGATCGAGCTAAGGAACTCGGCATGTCTGTAGACCGACTTAGGGAAGTCGCAGAGGAAAGCCCCGATGCTTTTCTTGCCTTAGTAGGCCAACCACCGCTGATGCAACGGAACGCTGACACCTCGTCAACGAAGAATTCCATCGCATCGTTCAACGGATCGTCAAACAGGGATTTTCAGTACTATCAAAATCTCCGACGGTCAAATCCTAAACAGTACTACTCCCCGTCTATTCAAAACGAAATGGCAGATAGCCGCGTTAAGATGGGCGAGAAGTTCTTCAATCCATAAAGGAACTAGACTATGTCAATGACAACGTCCAATGTTTCGCTGCTGACCCGTCAGGAAATCTGGTCCAGCGAACTGAAAGAAACCCTGAAGGAAGACCTGATGGGTACTACCTATGTGCGTATGCTTGAGGGTTTCCCCGATGGCAACACGTTCACCATCCCTTCTGTTGGTGATGCACGTACCGACGACTACACGGAAGATACCGCTGTGGAGTACCGTCCGCTCGACACTGGTGAATTCCAGTTCTCGATCACCGAGTACCTCTCGTCGGGTCACTACATCACGAAGAAGGCAGAGCAGGACATGTTCTACATGAGCGAGTTGGTTTCCAGCTTCGTTCCGAAACAGCGTCGTGCAATTATGGAACACTGGGAAGCCACCGCGCTTGCCGCTCCTGAAGCCTCGTATACCACGGGTCAACAGGGTTCCATCAACGGTGCTTTGCATCGCTATGCTGCTGGTGGTGGTTCCACTGGTATCATCGAACTGGAAGACTTCGCGTATGCTCTGTATGCGCTGAAGAAGGCTAACGTGCCGCAGCAGAACCTTGTTGCCATCGTTGACCCCTCGGTTGAGTACAAGCTGAATACTCTCTCGACCCTTGTGAGCATGTCTGACAACCCTCGCTGGGAAGGTATCGTCGCTGACGGTATTGCTACCGGCATGAAGTTTGTCAAGAACGTGTATGGCTTCGACGTTTACTGCTCGAACTTCTTGGCAGATGTTTCCGACGCTTCGCTGGCAGACCGTGCCGGTGGTAGTGCTGTAGACTTCTCCTCGACGAACGGTAAAGCGAACCTGTTCTTCTCTGCTGCAAGTGACATCCTGCCCCTCGTTGGCGCATGGCGTCAGGAGCCGGATGTGGACATGGAGTTCAACAAGGACTTCCAGCGCACCGAAATTGTGACGACCGCCCGCTACGGCGTGAAGCACTATCGCCCTGAGAACACTGTTACGGTCGTTTCGACCCCGTCAGTGTAATCGCTTAATTCAAAAGGAGTTAGCATAATGGCTACTTGGACTAACGACGACGGGCTGGAAGTTCGCTACAACTTGTCCCGCACAACCGAGAACGTCACGGGGGTTAACGCCCACACGCCGTTCAAAACTATCACTCACCACATTGTTGGCACGGATCTTCCTGACACGGATAACGCTGCTGCCAATGGTGATGATGCCTTTATTCCGGCAGGGTCGGTCATCACACGTGCATTCGTGTACGTTAAGACTGCCTTCGCTGGTGATACGGCCACTATGGACCTCGGTCTGAAGTTGGCTGCTGGTACTGCAATCAGTGCAGATGGTATCGATGCAGACATCGCAGTTACTGCTTTGGACGCTGCCGGTGACACGATCCTCTGTAATGGCACTTACATTGCAGATGGTGACCTCACTGGTGTTCGCCTGTCGGCTGACGCATACATCTCGGCCTCGTATGAGACCGCTGCGTTTACTGCTGGTGATGCAATCCTGTATGTCGAATACCTCGACGTAGAGTAATCTAACTTGGGGAGCTTGGGGTAGTACCTAGGCTCCCCTAATACAGGGGAAACAGAAATGATCTTAAGTTTAGGCGTAATGAAGGCCGTAAAGGCGTTGGACAAAGCCGTGAGCAAGCCGGGCGTAGACTATGCTGCCAAACGTGCAGATACAGGTCGATATGACTCGACAGGTTCGCGGTATGTTAGCTCTGGTCAGCGTATGGGTGATGCACCAGGTGCTGCTGGCCAAGGTCGTGAGGGACGAAACGGGGACGACGGAAAGGGGTCCAGCAGTGTTTCAGGTGGTGGCACCCCTGACAACAACTATCGTCACCTCAAAGGTGGCGTAAAGGGCGGCAGCTCGTCAGGCAATACCGGAATCCGTAGTGCCGTTATGGGCGCAATGGGTTCGTCCCGTATGGCCAATGGGCTTCCAGATACGTCTGCAAACAACAAAGCAGGACGTATGGCAGGCTGGAGTATGCCAATGTCGCGTCGTAACAGCCGTGGAAGCGGACTATAAAAACTAACAGTGGGGCCTAGGGTAAAGCCTAGGTCTTACAACCTCAGGAGAGACTAATGGCAACTATTGCTCACTCAGCACTTACTACCACAGACCTGCACGAACCTAAGGGCGTAGCTGCTGCCACTGAGGGCCGCTTCTATATGTCTGATGGTGCAGGTTCGGGGAACTGGCAGTACATCCCTATGGGTTGGGGTAACTATAAAGATGATGCCACCGCCCAGACGTTTAACACTACAGAGGCTCTGATATCAATTGATGGCGCAGGAACATCTACGGACGAGTCCTACCTACCGTTTGCTATTCGTGGCTCTGGCTCCCTTTGGAACACTACTACGGACAAGATCACCCCAATTCAGGCAGGTGACAGCTACAACGTCCGACTGGACCTTCCGGTTACTTCAGAGACTGGTAACCCGACTGAAATCATAATGTACCTCGACATCGGTGGCAGTACATTTGGAAGTGCCATCAATATCGTCACCCGTTACATCGGCACGGGCAAGTCTACCCCGTATAACATCTCTGTAGGCTTCCCAATCTTTTGTGGCAGCACGTTTCTTAGCAATGGCGGTCAGATCTGGTTGGCAACTGATACAGGTAGCGTTGACATTACTGCACCTAGTATCTTCATTGATATGTCCACCTCTGGTGCGCTCTAATGGCTAAGTACACCCTACTGGAGATCGTCCAGAACATCCTGTCTGATATGGACAGTGAGGAAATCAACAGCATTGGTGACACGTCTGAGAGCCTACAGGTCGCCAATGTAGTTCAAGATACCTACTACAACATGATCTCAAACCGTATGGTCCCTGAGCATGTAGAGATGTTTCAGTTGACCGCTGAGTCTGAGTCAAGTACCCCAACTCACTTCACATATCCCACGGGTGTCGTCAAGGTTGACACTGTTTGGTATGACGTATCGGATGATGCCACATATAAGTATCGTGAGATCGAGTGGTATGAGCCTGAAGCATTCCTTAGGGCAACAGACGGCGTTTCAGATGACTACACCTCTGTAACAGATCCAGTGTCCTCTACGAAGCTACGCATCATCAATAATGAACAGCCATCCTTCTACACATCATTTGACGACAATTACATCGTTATGAACGCACACAAGAGTACCATCGATAGTACCCTGACTGCAGCTAAGTCCCGTGCCTTGGGTATTAAGGTTCCATCCTTCAGCGTTACTGACAGTCACACACCTGATATTGACGACAACTACTTCCCACTGCTTATTGCAGAGTCGAAGTCGGCCTGCTTCAGCATCTTTAAGGGTGCGATTGATCCAAAGATCGAGCAGGGAGCACGTCGTCAGCGTTCACGTGTACAGAATGATGTCTACAAGACCACTAAAGATAAGGTGATATCCCACTATGGACGATAACATTACTCGTGAACTTATCTATAGCAAAGACCAGTCTTACCCCAAGATAGTCTTCCATTGCCCTGAAAAGTGTAAGCAGTCCCTGACGATCCAGAAGAGTAATGATGGTTTCTCATTCGTAGAGATATCTACTGACAATGGTAAGCTGCCAAAGGTTCTTGAGGGCAAGTACCACCGAGAGGTTATGGCAGAGAAGGCCATTGTACAGTACTTTCGGAACATGAAGCCCACAGTAGCAGTACGTCGGGAAGAAGTTCACGCACGGGTTGATGAACGGAAAAAGAAGAAGAAGATCAGTGAGGAATCCTGATGGCAAAAGTACAGCAGAAGCCCGTCAACGTATTCAACAAGGGGCTTATCACAGAGGCTGGTGAGCTAACCTTCCCAGAGGGTGCATCCGTTGATGAAGTCAATTGCAACCTGCTGCGGGATGGGTCTCGTCGCAGGCGTCTTGGTTTGGAGTACGAGAGTAACTATACGACCACTGCAAGTGCTACCCTAGCTGACGGGGCTGTATCATCTGTAGATATCTGGAAGAACGCCGGTGGAGATGCCAGCACAAACTTCATTGTTGTACAGACTGCCAATACCCTGCACTTCTACACAGAGACCTCAGGGGCGCTCTCAGGGCAGCGTAAGACATTCACTGTTAACCTAACCACATATGAAAGCCCAACCGGCACAGCCTCACTAGGTAAGGTGCAGATCACCTCTATTGAGGGCAAGCTGGTTGTCTGCTCACCCGACATCAACACCATACTGATTACCTATGATGTCAGCGGTGATAGTATCAGCGTGGCTGAGCTTGAGTTCCGCATTCGGGACTTTGAGTGGCAGGGTGACATCACTACTTACGACACTGCCCTCGCAACCGGATCTGTAACAAACAACCGTATCTATGACACAGAGAATGCTGGCTGGGAAGGCCTTAAGGGTACTGATGCACTGACCACATGGACCACTGGTGAGTCAACCTATCCACCTCTTACCATGCCTTGGTTTGCAGGGAAGAACGCCACCGGAGACTTCAGTATCTCAGAGTGGAAGAAGATCTACTCAGGTTCGAGCCTTATGGGCAATGGCCACTATAAGTATGACCTATACAGCATTGACCGTACATCCAACCAGACAGGCACTACAGACTACACTGAGACCTCACGGTTCCAGACCTGCGCGACCTTCTCTGGGCGAGTGTTCTTTTCAGGGATGAAGAACGACAACATCTCCCACGTATTCTTTTCTAAGCTAGTCCAACAGGACACAGATATTGCCGACCTGCTGCAAGCAAATGACCCTACCTCAGAGTACTTTCCAGACCTCCTGGATACCGATGGTGGGGTTATTTCTATTCCAGATGCATATAACATCACACATATGCACGTCTTGGGCGCTCAACTGCTTATCTTTGCAGAGAACGGTGTGTGGTCGATCAGGGGTGTTGATGAGGTCTTTCGGGCTACATCCTACTCAGTGTCTAAGATATCCTCATCGGGTATCTCCTACCCCGGCTCTTTTGTTGCTGAACCCGGTGGTCGCCCATACTGGTGGTCTGACTCAGGTATCTACACCTTGGTTGCCTCTGAAGAAAACCAGACCATTCGTGCAGAGAATATCTCGCTGAACACTATCCAGACCTTCTACGATGAGATTGACCCCGCCAAGCGTCAACAGGTAACTGCAGCATATGACGGGTTTGAGAAGCGTGTCGCATGGTTCTACCCTGATGACAATGAAACGGTTAGCTACAAGCTCTCTAAGATACTCTGGCTAGATGAGGGTCTGCAGGCATTCTACCCGTGGACACTGTCAGAGAACCTATCAACTCAGTATGTAGTGCAGCCGTTCTTCTTTGAAGGTAACTCCATTGCAGACATCGAGTTGGACATCCTAGCTGAGAATGGTGATGCAGTTATTGACGGCTCAGGGGATACGGTTATTGTCAACAGATCAGGTCGCCAGTACTCCTCAAGCGCCCTAAAGATGCTTGTACGTACAAATGACGCTGACAAGATCACGTTCGCTGAGTTCACTAACATTGAGTTCAAGGACTGGGGTTCTGCAAGCTATGACAGCTACGTAGAGGGCGGCTATGACTTCCTAGGCGATCTAACCACTAAGAAGTCGAGCATCTACCTCACGACGTACTGCAAGATAACAGAGGATAGTATCATTGGTACACCTGCAGCGGGATATTCGTTCACCCGTCCGAGTAGCTGTAAGGTGAGTGCCTACTGGGATTACAACACAAGTTCCAGTCAGACACCTCAAGAAACCTATCGGCTGAAAGAACTCCCGGTTCCTGTTGAGGCTGGCATCTTTACCTACCCCAAGACCGTTACAACCTCTCGTATCCGTCTGAGGGGCAGGGGAAGGTCTATGAGGCTACGTTGGGAGAGTACTGCAGGTAGTGACTTCCACCTACTGGGGTATGACATGATAACTGATGGTAAGGGACGACTATGAAATCTAACAGGTTACACATAGGTCGCTTTGAAGATGCCTATGAAATAGATATCGAGTACAACGAGGACTTTGCGATACTGCACTTCGCTCACCTCGACAAGATGACTAAGAATATTCTCATGGATATGAAGATCAGGCTAGAGGACATCTATAAGTTCTTCACCACCATTGGCTATGAGTGCCTGCATATTGCTCTCCATGAGCATAACGTTAAACTACACCGTATGGTCAAGCGACTTGGGTTCACCCACATGGGTAACGCAGAGGGCTTGGCCGTGTTCCAATATAAGGAGAATTGAGATGGGACCAGCAGCAGCAGTTATTGGTGCAGTTGTTAGTGTTGCCGGTCAAGTGATGGCAGCAAATGCACAAAAGAAGGCCCTGAAGAAACAAGAAGAGTCCGCAAAGGTAACTCGCGCTAACAATGTCCGAAAAGACATTCGTGAGTGGCAGAAGCAGCAGGCAGCAATCCTTGTATCTGCAGGGGCACAGGGTATTAGCTTTGGTGACTCAGGTGTTGCAGGTGGTCTAGGTGCTATGACCTCTAATGTAGCACAGAACTTTGGTTATGGCTCCCATGTGTTTGGCCTAAACCAGCAGGCACAAAACTACTTTGGTAAAGCTCAATCGATGCAAGCACTATCTGGCATAGGTGGCAGCCTATTCAAGATGGGCGGCGGTGTTGAAGGTCTTGCTAAGGCTTTCCCTAAACAATAGGATAACGTAAATGGCTGAACTACTCACCGCTACTGAAATTGAAGAAGACAATGTTCCACAAGAGAAGGCAGAGCTTCTGTCTACTGGGGCAGAGGAGCCTGTAAACAACTCATACACAAAGCATGAGGCACGGTCGCTTGATATCGCCGCATCTACAGGTCTCAACATCTTCGACATTCACGAGGCGGTTGATACAGGCCAGTGGAATACCATTGACGCCAAGCTGAGGGAGTCAGGTGTACGTCAAGATATGTCTATGATGGCGAGTGCGACCATTAGCGAGGGCCTGCAATATCAAGAGCCTGCTGAAGTAACTGCCCAAGTGTTGCAAGACCGATTGGATGCGACACAGAAGATTCAGTCACTCGGCGGGTTCTTCATGTATGAGGGACTAGTAGGTAAGTCGGGGAACATTAACCCCAAGCAGGTTAACCTACTGACCAACGCAAAGATTGCCCTTGAGAAGATCGAAGAGGGTTTTCAGTCTGCGAACGAGGGTGGAAAACTAGCAACCTTTTCGGACTGGATGGACCGATTTATTGCCCGTCAGCTTATCGTAGGTAACATTGAAGACGCTGTCCGTATTAGGGAGAAGCGATCTGCTGCTTCCGCTGCCATAATGGCTGATACAGATCCACTAGAGTTCGGTAAGGACGGTGGTCTTGCAGACCAGATGGTTGAGAAGTTTGCAAATCAGGGGGTTTTCAAGGACGAGAACTGGTACGCCAAGATGGATGCCATCGATTGGGTTGAGGGCGGTGGTTTCAATGAGAACGCTGATGTTGACCAATTCTTTGCATTCCTTGGTGTCCTAGATGTCTTTGCAGTGGTCAAAGGAGTAAAGTCAGCAGGCAAGATTGCCCAAGGCATCTCTAGGAATAGATCTACACTTAGGGAGGTCAGGGACTCCCTGAGAACTGCATCACCTGTTGATGAGGCAAGGCTACACGGTGGCGTAGAGGCTGCTGATTCTGCCGTGGACAATTCTGCCAGGGCTGAAGTTGGAAGCACTCCCCGTGGCGTAGATCCGCTCCTGCCGTCCTCTGAGAGAGGTAGCCTTAGGCCCGGTGACACTCCCCCAGTTGGTGATGGAACCATCGAGCGGGTCACTGGCTTCAATAGGCTCATCAAGCGTATCAATGAGCTGATGAAAAAGGACATCATTACCGGCAGTATTGATAGAGAGTCAGCGGCTGCCATACTAAAGAAAGCTACCGACGAAATGGTAGCCCGTCTGGATAACACCATGAGGCCAATCTTCGCAAGAGGTGTTGGACCTGCTGACTTGATACATGCAGGGAAATCTAGACTGGTGCAGAGGACTTCCTCCGGCTCACGTGGGGGTGCTGCTGCACGTGGAAGAACTGAGAATGACTTGTGGTCCGCTAAAGTGGTCTTTGGCGTTACTGACAGTAGGGGCTTTGATGACATTGCGTATGCAAAAGACGCTGCAGCAAAGATCGAGGCGCGTGGCTACGAAACCAATATCATCGACAATGCGTCCGATGGAGAAGCTCCGTCGTATCTCATAGAAGTATTTGAAAACATCGACCCCAGCGTAGCTATGAATGCTGCTGACCTAGACGGTGTTACAAAAAGTATGCTTGGTCAGGGCCTAGGGTCTGCAGGCATCAGTGACACTAGGGCGAACTACACGTTTGCAAACCTAGGCGAACAGGCGTACTCGCTCCTACGTCAGGAAGTGCAGGCATACGAAAAGATTATCAAGGGTGCTAAGTTCCGAGACAAGAAAGACCTTAATACGATTTTTGAAAACCTTCGTGATGGTGGTGGTGCTGATGGTGCAGCCCGCAGGGAAATGTACTCTGAGTCTGACTTCATAGACCAGTGGCGAAAGCTGGACCTTGCTAATAGGGCAGGCAGACTACCCTCTGAGAAGCTAATTGATGCCTTCTGGGCTACTGTAACTATGCACGATGCCGCATGGTTCCTTGAGGCCCACAAGCTGACCTTCCACCTGCACAGAAATGGCTACAAGGGCATAAAGCTAGCCGATAAGGTAGTCCCTGCACGTATAAGCCCATCGACACCTAAGGATGCCGTAGTACATAATTTCCGGTCTGTCGGTGACCCTATGGCGTCACGCCCAATGGTTGCCAGTAAGGTGGAAAGTAGGTTCAAGGACCATAAGATCTGGGAGCTAGACACTCCTTGGAAGCAGAGTGATGGCACTGAGATCAAGTATGTGATCGCCCCAGAAGAAATCAGAGACCTGCGCCTTGAAGATGTTCTGCCGTACAATGCAGGTGGCCGTCGTGAGAACATTGGGTCCAACTGGTTCCTGAAGTTCGGTGGACGTGCAGTCATGGGTGCATTCTCCGAAAAAGATGTGCTTAAGGCCAAGAGGGATTTGACTGAAATCCAGAGGGGTATCCTGGACGCTGGGGGAATAGACAGTCTAACTACTCTTGAGCTTGAAGACCTTATGAGGGGCCGGATGGCGTGGGCACCTGACATACAGGATGCAACTGCATTCAGAGAGGTCACAAGGAATTGGGACTGGACAGCTAAGATTGACAACAAGGCAAGAGGTGGCCGCCTGTCCGAAAAGGAATACGGTCCTGCGTTCACGGGTTTGACCGAGGGTGAGGCAGTAGCAGCAGTTAACCGTCGTGGGGATCAGCTAATCCGTCCGTATGGCGGCGGACGTGCTGTTCAGGACACTTCACTCAATGCCATCTCTAAGCAGCTTGATAGCGGTGTAGCAGACCTTGCTTACCGTACATACGACCTGCAATCCAAAGTGTCGTTTCTGAAGAAGTACTACCATAACAAAGGCGAAGAAGTAAGCAGGGCATACAAGGGCAACATTGATCTTCAGTTCAACGAGGCCTTTGACAGCCTTATGGCAGCCGGTTGGTCGGGGGAGGTTGAGCAGCAGCTAAAGTCGGTTGGTGCAACTATCCGTCGCCGACAGGGTGTACGAGGTGAAACGGGACAGAAGATTGATACCTTCAATATAAGAATGAGGGAGTGGGTCTACGATAAGACTGGCTACCAAAAGGGCGAGACATCAATAAAGGGTAAGCTGCTGTCACTTGGATTTGAGAGCGCCTTTGGCTTTCTGAACATGTCTCAGTTCTTTCTGCAGGCTAGTCACGCGGCTGTCATCATAGCTATCTCACCTAAGCACGGTTTGATTGGCTCAAGTATCGCAATGCCTATGATGGGCATTATGACTCTGGCAGATAGGCCTGCTGCACTTGTCGCTAAGAAGGCTATGGCTAAGGCTCTCGGTGTTCCAGTGACACGTGTTGATGAGATGATCGAGTACATTGAGAACAGCGGACGTTTCAATGTGATGATGGACGCAATCCAAGCGGACAACCTTAATGCTCGACTGCCAAAACTACTGTCCAACAGAGTTATGGACAAGACTGTAGATGGCGGCAGTAAGTTGCTAGAGGTGGGCCGTCTGCCATTCATCATGGGCGAGAACATCTCCCGGCGTACTGCAATCTTTACGGCCATGAGTGAATTCATGGAGAAGTTCCCAGATGTCTCTATAAACAGTCGTCAGGGCCGTCAGTGGATCTCTAACCGTGAACACAAGCTAGGGTTCGATATGAACGCTAAGTCACGTGCTGCATGGCAGGCTCAAGAAATGGCAGTGCCAACGCAGTGGCTGTCGTACTCAATGAGATTCTATGAGGCGCTTTTGTCTAAGAAGTTCGATGCAGGGGAGCGTATTCGTATCGGTATAGCTATGCTTATGATGGGCGGAACGACCTCGCTTGCTGGTGGCTTTGTCAGTCAACTTCTGGGATGGGACGTAACTGATGCAGTCGCTAAGAAGATGGGCATGGAACCCGGTGGGACTGCCTATGTTGCATTCAAGTATGGTTTATTTGACGCGATCATCAGTTGGGCTACAGACGGTAAGTACCAGACCGCCTTTGGTACACGTATGGCTCCCATCACTGCATTCACAGACATGTACCGAAAGCTGACTGAAGAGGGTACGATAACCACTCTGGGTGGCCCATCGGGTGAAATCTTTGGTAACACATTCACCTCAACCATAGGCGCGATCAGCAATGGCCTTAATGGCAACTACCAGATGAGCATGATGGAGATAGAGAGGTTCCTGCGCACCCCGACTGGTATCGATAACGCTGCCAAGGCCCTCGGAATGTGGAACTCAGGTGCATATGTCTCAAAGACAGGCACTGTGATGCCTTATGACTACAGCAGGCTTGAGGCCCTAGGGCAAGGCTTTGGTATGACCAACCTTCGTGATGCAGAGTACTACTACCGGAGATCTCAAGTCTGGCGGGCTGAGAAGGATCTGCAGAAAGAGACCAAGTTACTCAAGAGGGTCGTGCATGATATGTACGAGGCCCAGAGGAATGGTGACTTTGGCAAGGCACAAGAGCTTGCAAACAATCTGTCTGACCGCATCCACGGTGGCGGATGGTCTCCATCTCAAAAGAACACACTGAGGAAAGCACTCGAAGGTGGTGAGACAGGGCGGGAAGTGATGGTAACCCTCATCGACAACCTTATGAGGGCAGACGGATCGAGTGGCGATTATGCTGGAGAGGTAATCGCTAAACTATATAGGAACACGGGAGAATAACTAATGGCTGGATTTCAAAGCGAATTCACAGGCAATGCACCGCCTAAGGAAGCAGTTAAAGCACCACCCAACCCTATTATGTCGGGCCTTGGGACAATGTTTGAATTGCTTGCGTCTGGCAAGAAGGATGGCACTAGTAATGCTGATTTGCGGGCGATGAGTAAGATCCAAGGAAGGGAAGACCTCTTTGAGAGAGCTAATGAGCTATCTCAACAGTACTCTCAGGGTGTGAACATCTCTCAGGGAATCCTTGATGCTCAGTTAGCAGCTACTAAGATGGGCGTTACTCCGAGTGAAATATCGAGTACGTTGGGGGAGTTTGGAATTCCCACATCTGATGTTCTTAGCGCGCGTGGCGGAAACAACCGCAACTTTGGAGATATGGTCCCTGATACAGATGAAATTGCGTCCTTTATTGATGCTGTTAGACAGCAGAACCCAGGATTTGATGAGGAACAGGCCTACGCAGAAGCACACAAGATGTGGGTTCAAAAGAAGAGATACGAAGACGACTACACGTTTAAGAATATGTCGGATAAAGAGGCATGGACTGCCACTAAGGAGTATGCCCTTGGGGAAGCTAACAGGGCTTTCTGGTCCATCTATAGAAACGACCTTGCAGAAGATAACCAAGTTAAGATGACTACTCTCCACCAGCTTAGGGAAGTGATGGAGGCCAGCAGGCAAGAGATGCAGAACAGGTGGGAATCCCGTGAAGGGTCTCTCTCATCTTCGCGAGAGCGTAATATCGGCAAGCTATTTGTCAACTTCGAGCGAGCCATTACGACAGCAGAAGAGGGGCTACTTCTTGAAGGTGCAGGCGTAGGTGAACTAGGCCACAAGACTGCAGCTTGGCTTATGACTACAGATACTGAAACTTTGGTAGAAATCATCAACGACCACTATACTCAGGGTGGTGGCGATGGGTTCCTTATTGACCCTGATGAAAACCCACTGACGCCCAGCGATCTGGTAACAATCGGGAACTGGATAAAGGCCCGGAGTGATAACACACCATCCTCTGACAGAGATGTGAAGGTTACAAATGCGATGGAGCAGTTGGACGATGTGGGCAACATCGGTGGGCTGTTCGCGGGTAAGGAAAACCTCACTGGCGATAATAAACCTACGACTCCCGGTCAGGGCGGTAATGTCGCCGCTAACCTAACCTACATCTACAATGCAGTTGTCTTGTCAGGTACGCCAAAGTATTTGGCAGCTAAGAGGAAGGAGATCGATGAATTAGCTTCCCTTATGGGCTTCAATATCAGTGGTGTAACTGCAGCTTCCAGTAGTAGTGGCAGTGGTGTAGCTTCCAGTGGTGGCAGTGGTGGATCTACAACCCCTAATGGGGCGGTCGGTCCTGTCACTACTAGTGGAACACCTACAGCAATCCCTGATGTCCACCCGGCTGTCCTATTTGCTAGTGGTGAAGGTGGTGCTAGTGTAGATGCTTGGGTAGGTAAATTTGGGGAGCGGGACGCCCTGAAGATGATGAATGACTTCTACGACAACAACAAAATACTTGGCGGAGTAACGCAGTCCACTAATGGTCAGCCCACACAGATTGCTGCTTGGCAGTCCTACGACAGTGCTGATCCAAAGGTCCAAGAGATCATGGAGAATCAGGTTGAGCAGGCAGGTGGGTATATTGCTCATGTTCTGAAGGCTGTGACCGAAATGGACACCAACGCTATGGATGGTGACCTGCAAGAAAAGATCATGGGATCTAAGCGGACGTTAGGTGTCATTCGGGCGATGGCCTCAAGCAATGTTCCCGGCGCACGTGAGACTGCAGTTGCATTGGCACACATGCAGGGTCAGGCAGCTAACAAGGTTGTGGTCCTCAATGCGGCCTACTTGAAATCTGTGGCCGATACTATTGATGGAACATCATATCAGAAGCTCATAAAACCTAAGGAACACGGTGACCCTATTGAAATCCAAATTGATGCTTTCACTCAAAATGAGGTCCTGCGCGATGTAGATGGGATAAGTTGGGGCTACCAGCTAAATGAAGACACACCGGGTAACCTGAGGAACCTTCTGGAAGCCATTAGAAAAAATGACGAGTCCAAAGGTAATTTAAGCGACACAGAACTATTGCAGGCGCTGTTTGAAAATCAGTCAGCCGATCAATTGGTTGATGGCAAGGCACTGACAGTGTTCCCGATCAACGTGGCAGACCGAGGACAGGGGCCAAAATGGAACACTCAAAATGAGCTTGTGAAAGAGCTTGGGGTTGACAAGGATGGCACTGTTGCAGGCCTGACTGCTGGAGAATTCAATGCTGTGATAGCTGGTGTTGCTGGCATCCAAAAGCAGCTAAAGATCTTCCAGAAGGCTGATGCTGCTCGTTTGACCTCTCTCAACGCTATGCAAGGTGCTAAGGCACTCTGGACCGAGCTTACTGGTCAGGGCTTCACTGAAGATGGCGCACCAAGGGTCAGCCTCCAACAGGCAGCACTAGGTATCACTAATACTCCAGATGCTGATACCCCTGAGACTCAGGTTGGGGAAGGTGAAGCAGGAGAAGACTTTGGTACATTCCTCCAGCAGTTTGCCCGTGAGCGTGGCTACAGTGAAGAGGAGATTGCTAAGACTGTAGCAGACATCAATGCGGCAGGTGGATCTGCAGCGTACATCAAGGCCCAGAAGAAGGAGAACCCTGCGTACTTCCATGAGGACGTTGCAGCGGCAATTGCTGCCAAACCTGATAACCTTTGGATCGAGGGTGAAGACGGTAAGCTTGTACAGAACCCTGATGCTGATGTTGAGGAAGCTCGTAACTCTTGGGAGTTGGGTGTCCTAGATGCTCTTAGGAAGATCGACCCTGCATTCACTCTTGCGGATGCTCAAGAGGCTGCGTCAGTAGCTACAGTAGTTGAGGCCTCTGAGACACCACAGCGCACTCCAGATGAATTGAAGGTGGCACTAGAGAGGGGCGAAATCGACCAAGCGACCTTTGACGCTGAGATGGCTAAGATGTCGGGTTCAGAGGTGGATGTAGGATCGGCAGTAGAAGAGACACCAGATGACGAGATAACTACAGACGTCCTACCAGACGAGGCTACCGAAAAACTTATAGAAGGGATTAACGAGGCTATTGACGCTTCTGAAGAAGCCGGTGATCGAGACACAGAAATCGGGGCAGAAGCAGAAAGTAAAAGAGTAGCAAGGGAGTTATACGAACAGGAAGACGTCGCCGCGCTCGAAAAACTTGTGGGTTCCGGGGATGCCAACGCGCAGTATCGGCTAGGTCAGATGTATTTCTACGAAAAAGGTGTCGCCAAAGATGACGCTGAAGCGATGCGGTTGTATCGTCTCGCTGCCGAACAAGGGCATGTCGGCGCGCAGAACCGCCTAGGCTCGATGTACCTCGGACAAGGCGGTGGCCTTCGAGACGACGCAGAAGCATTCCGGTGGTTCAGTCTCGCTGCGGAACAGGGGAATGCCTCCGCGCAGTACACCCTAGGTTCGATGTACGCCAACGGCATAGGTGTCCCTCAGGACGACGCAGAAGCAGTCCGGTGGTACGGCCTCGCCGCTGAACAGGGGAATGTGGACGCGCAGAACATGTTAAAAAAGCTGGAGTCTCAAGCTGATGAAGAGAGAGCAACCGTCGAACTTGGTGAAGCAGAAAAACGTCTAGCTACTATGCCTGTAACAAAGAGCCTTATTGAAAGGGTTGAGTCTAAGCCCGGTCTTGAAGGTTATAAAACATTGTGGTCTAGCTGGGAACAACCGGGCGGACGCTACGAAGGAACGGACATTACTACTATGTCGCTAGGCCAGCTATTTAAGTTTGCTGATGATGGCTACCACAACGCAAACGGCCTTAACAGCGCTCCCTTTGGTAAGTTCCAGTTCCTTGACAGTACTCTGAAAGACCTTATTAACCGTATGCCGGGTATCACAGAGGATACTATGTTCACTCCTGATAACCAAGTAGCAATGTTCACTTGGTACGCTAAGGACAGGCTGGGTAATCGGCAAGGAGATGCCGCTGTATCTAAGCTAGTTGCTATCTGGGAAGGTCTAGGCAAAGGGGATGTGGCATACGTCGACATCCTTCGGATGGCTGGTGAAATAAGGGGGACGCCTACTGAGCCACCCGTACCTGTTAAGTACACACTACCGGCTGACACAGAAAACACAGTGGGAGTTGGTGGTATCACCGTAGCGGTTAACAGTATCCCCCGTAAAAACTCAAGGGGTGAACACTTCAATGCACCACCTATTTTCGGTACGTCAGGAGAACATTCACATACACCTTCGCCAAAGAATATGCCCTACGCTGAAGGCAACATGCAAAAGTTGATGGCGGAAAACGGTCCTTTCCACCGTGTCCAAGCTAAGATGAGTGGTCTGTTTCCAGATATGAAACCAGTGCGCATCAATGACGCCCTTGTACACGCAGGTAGTACTCGTGAAAATACCCGGCCACCTACCGGAACAAAGTCTGGTAGCCAACACTTTCACGGCACTGCCCTTGATGTAAGTATTGCTGGTATGACTAGGAAACAGAAGATTGCTCTGTGGAAGGCAGCTTACGAAGAAGGCTTCAGAGGCTTTGGTTTCGGTAACTCCATACTACACATGGATATGGGTAACGCTAGGATTTGGGGTTACGGAGATATTGCCAAAAATGCAGAATGGAGTGGCATATCGTTTACAGACCTTAGACAAGGTATTGTGTCGGCTGGCCCTAGGGGTGGAGACAACTTTATCGTAGGTGCTAGGGCTACCTTTGAAGGTGACACAGGTGACAGGGCTGTAGAGGATAAAGAAGGTAAGCAAGGCGACGTAGAGGTAATCAGCCTTGGAGACTACGTACTACCCCAAGGTATCTTTGGTATCCCCGGTATGACCGCGAAGTCACCAGAAGAAATCTTTTTTGGAGAGGGGGAACGCGTACCACAGGCACTGGCAGATGACTTTGGTGACCCGTCCGCTGAAGACAGTGGTGGAGAAGCACCATTTATGAGACGCCCACCTGAAGAGCGACTGGCTGGCCCTGATGATGAGCTGAAAGACATGGCATGGCGTAAACTTGAGAAAAGTGAGCTTGAGGAGCTTATCGAGGTTTCTGAAGGTGATAGTGGTCTAAGGAGTCAGGCAGCTATGTCACTTGGTAACCGCTACCAGAACGGTCGTGGTGTTCCTAAGGACAAAGACAAGGCCCGTGAGTTCTACGAGAGTGTCGTCATTGATGGCGGTGAGCTTGCAGAAGAGGCTGCAACTGCCTTGGAGGGCATCGACAACTTAACTCCTTCTGAAGCAACCCAGCTCATGAAAGATGAGGGCCGTGGCACTATGATTAAGGGGGAACCCTACATACTTCTGCCCGGTGGTGTTGTCGTAAGGGGTCGGGACGGTGAACCTGCCAACGATGCCATCACTGCACTGGTCAAGAAGCGTCTTCGAGTAGACTCTAGAGATGCACCTAGGACTAGGCCAGACGGTCAGGCTCAGTGATGGAAGAACAAGTACATAGACTAGAGAAGCGAGTAGATAAACTTGAGACAGACATTGGTGGGCTTAGGTCCACCATTGCAGACCTTAAGGTTACGTTGGCCCTACTTAATCAGACGCTGACCCAACTCAGGCAGATAGAGGAAAGCAGGAAGGCAACAAAGGACCGTACCCTCATGTTTGTTGTAGGTGGCTTCATCACTGCAGCAATAGCTTGGGTTGTGAGAGGGGGTTTAGGGTCATGATTAAAGTAGTGCCGATCACTAGAAGGTTCCCGTCTTTCCTAGTTGGGGTGATTGTTAGTGTGGCCCTGATGTTATCCTACACAGATACTTTCGGAAGGATTCCATACAAGGATGTCACACTGGAACGTATCCACGAATACGATGGTAACACATATGTAACCACATCCTTCGTGAAGACACAGTGTAAGTTCAAAGACCTTCGTGTTCTGGCCTATACCTTTGGCAGATGGAAGGTCTTGCCTTGGACTGACGTTGACGTTCCCTTGGGTGACCGGATCGCTGGAAGGCACACCCTAGAGATCTACTACCCAAGTGGACCATATGACTTTGTAGAGATAAGGACACGACACGACTGCGATGGAGTAACTGTAGACAAACTTTTCTTGGAGATAAACGATGGATCAAGAAGTCAAGAGCATACTGAAGAGTAAGACCTTCTGGGTAAACCTGCTTACGCTGGTAGTGCTAATAGTGAACCGCAATGAGTTAATCATCGACCCACTCCTGGTTGAGCCTGCTGCGCTAGTAATCCTGCCAATTGTGAATATAGGACTTAGGTATATCACTACCAAGCCGGTGAGCTTATGACATGGGTGTTCAAGCTCATAGGTGCAAAAGTTCTGAGCCTTGTGGCGAGTGTCGGCGCTGTCTTGAGTACGATAGCATTGATATATTCCTTTGGCAGGCGATCAAAAGAAAAGGACTTCGAGTTGCAGTCGCTAAGGCGAGACAGAGACTTACGGAAGAAGGTGAATGATGTACATACAAACACTGACGTTGATGCTGCTACTGAGCGGCTGCGGAAGTCTGGCAGTCTCCGGGAGTGATGTCTTCTGTGACCTGCCAACACCAACTGTATCAGCCAATGATACACCCCAGACCATCATTGAGGTGGATAACTTTTTAGCTAAACGAAAGGCGGTATGTGATGCCAACTAAGAAGACTAAGAAGACCCATAAAATGCCTGACGGTAGTACTATGAAAGGCGCAAAGCACCCAACCAAGAAAAAAAAGAAGGGTAAGAAAAGTGGCTACTAAGGGACGGCAGGCTGCACAAGCGAGGTACAACTCAAAGCCTGAACAGAAGCGACGGCGAGCCGCACGGGGTCGAGCGAGGACTAAGATGGGACTCAAGGTAGG
>ERZ807291.3248-NODE-3248-length-23366-cov-75.191583_pt1 | contig 23366 bp, 23 predicted proteins | sample MGYA00521257_ERZ807291 | MGnify/ENA primary metagenome ERZ807291 (study PRJEB31413, sample SAMN03169783) | marine metagenome | biome: Marine; feature: Water; material: Subsurface seawater | place: North Sea | collected 2011-04-28 | depth 1 m m ... | reverse complement strand
CCTTTTTTTTATATAAAAATTATTTAGTTAAATTTTCTAATGATTCTGACATCTTCTTTTGAAGAGCGCCAATGGCTTGCAACGGCCTGACCATAACCTTGAAATCGATGATTTTACCCTCTTCATTCCAACGAATGATATCAACACCATTAACAGAAATGTCGCCAATATAGGTTTCGAATTCTAATACGCAATCCAGTCCATCAACCAGCTCACGAACATATTCAAATCTTTCCATGTCAAAAGTTTGGCCGGCTCCCATCAAATAGAGTTTGGACATCTCTTTGCCGTGAATAGGTTTAAAAACTATGGGTGACGTAAAGACACATGACTCGTCAAGAATCTCATCTAAAAAATTTGGATCATCAGCTTTCAAACCCTTATGCCACTTGTCTAGATAGGTGTGTGTTTTATTCATTTGAGTATTAGAAACTTTTGATGAGAATGATGCAAGCAGTTGTTTTGGGATAAAAGGAGGCCTTGCAACTGAATTGTTAAAAATTTAAAAGCGGCTAGAAAACTATTTCTTTCTTCTTAGCTTGCGAAGACGAGCGTATTCATTTTGTAGCTTTTTCTCTGCTAAATCACGCCTTCGATGCCGTCTATCTCTAGCTGCTTCAGATTTTTGAATTCTGATAGCTTTATTCATTCTTCTTAAATAATCTCATAAAGAAAAAAGAAAAGCAAAAAGTAATTTATTTTTTGTTGATCAGTTTTTTCAGCCTCGATTCAATCGTTTTTAGCTCTAAATTATAGGCAGAACCAGACGAAGAATTATTTCTTGAAATTGGTTGTGTGATTAATTGAGGGTCTTTATCGGACTTGACTTTAACATAAGCCTCTCTGAAGGGTACGCCTGATTGAACCAAATTATAGGCACGATCTGTCATGAGCATGTCCTGGTCTATAAATTCATTTGAGCGCCGTGTATTTACTTTGATGGATTTAATCAAATCCGGAAGCAGACTTAAGGTCTTTGTAACGCAATGAGTTGAATATATCAGTGATCTCTTGGTAAGTTGTAAATCACGATGATATCCACTTGGAAGAGATATTAAGTTTTCTAATTCTGAATAATGTCCTGCTATCTCTGCATACTTAGCCCTCATAATCTCTATTACATCAGGATTAGATTTGTTTGGCATGATAGATGATCCTGTTGAATATTTAGATGCAATGCTCAATAAGCTAAACTCCTGAGCTAAAAAAATACTCATATCCCATGCAAATTTTCTTACATCAAGCATCGGCTGCTTTAAAGAACCAATAAGCTCTAATTCAAACTTCCCTCTGCTATTTTGAACATACAGACTATTTAATTGCTTTCTTTTGAAGCCCAATTCCTTCGTTGAAAGTTCACGCTTAATAGGAAGATTGACCCCATATCCAGCTGCTGTACCCAAAGGGTTTATATTCATCCAGGATTGAGTGCTTGAAATCAAATCAATGTTATCAAGAAAAGACTCAGCAAAAGCTCCAAACCACAAACCCCAAGTCGAAGGCATGGCTCTTTGCAAATGAGTGTAACCAGGCATAGGATCGGATGAGTGTTTTTCAGCTTTATCAAAAAATGACCTAGCAATCTGTAGATTGATAGATTGAATTTCATCTAATTTTGCTCTTGCGTAAAGACGCATGGCCACCATCACCTGATCATTCCTACTTCGTCCTGTATGGATTTTCTTGCCTACCGAGCCAAGCTCCTTTGTTAAGAAATCTTCTATTGCAGAATGACAATCTTCGTATTTAGAAGTTAATTTGAATTTCTTGGCCTGAAATAATTTAGCAAGCTTGTTTAACGCTGAAATAATTTTCTTGGTTTCAGATTTATTTAAAATATTAATATGTTGTAGTTCATTGGCATGGGCAATGGATGCCTCAATGTCATATAGAAATAATTCTTGGTCTAAAACTATATCTTCACCAGATAAGAAATTATCAATCATAGAATTTTTATCTTTTGAGCTTTGATTCCAAATTTTCATCGTTTTATTATTCCCAAGTTATCCTCCCATCCAAATGCAGAATTTAAGTTCTGCACAGCTTGTGTTGCTGCCCCTTTGAGGAGGTTATCAAGTGCACAACAAAATGTCAGCCTATTAATTTCTTGATCAACTTCAAAGCCTCCAATTATTACATTCGATGTGTTTTGCACATCTTGCATATTTGGAACTGCTTGTTGAATAGAAATTAGCGGTTTTTGATTGTAGTAGCTAAGAAATAAATTATAAATTTCTTCGGGCAACATAGGCTCTGACAAAATAAAATTACCAGTCATCATGATTCCTCTAAAAAAATTGCCGACATGAGGTGTGAATAATATATCTGAGTAACTATGAGCTTTAACTTCTCGCTCATGCAGATGTGATACGAGTGAGTAAGGAAGAACACTATCTTTTAAAGCTTCCTGATCATTTCTAGCATTTGGAGAGGCGCCTGCTCCACTAAATCCTGAAATGCCATATAAATTTACCGAACCAACCAAAATATCTAACAAAGGAGCAAGCATAAATTGCATGGCGGAAGCATAACAGCCAGGATTACTGATTCTATTTAAAAGGGCCTGTTCAGACAGTTCAGGCACTCTATACTCCCAGTCTTCATCAAAACGATGGTCTGCACTCAAGTCAACAACAATTGCTTGAGAATTATGCTGAAAAATTAGATCAACATACTTTTGAGATTCATCATTTTGCAAAGCTAAGATAAAGGCATCTTCATCAGCTAAAACAATATTTTCTATACTTAGATCTTGATATATCAACTCACTATCAGCATTAAGATCTAGTGGTTGTCCAGCCTGAGTTAAAGAAAAGACTGAGCTAAGATTTAAATGCTGATGCTGAGCCAATAACTTAACAACTTCTTGACCAACATAGCCTCTGCCTCCTAATAAACCTACTTTTTTAACTTCCATTCAAATCACACTTTTTGGTTTGTTAATAGCATACTCAATGCAATCTTTTAAAACGCTATAATCAGATATGCCTATCCAAAATATATGCCACTCATCTTGTTTCTGACAACCCTCACAAATTGAGGTGTAAAAACTATTTATAGGATTGTTTGGTCGTGAACGCCAAAAAACTTGAGGATAAACTTTTCGCATCTCATGCCATATACCTGCTCCTAAGCCCTCACCTTTAGCTTCAGGAATAACACCAAACTTATCCATGTAAGGAATGGTGAAATCATTTGAAATAGCAATCGTAGCTCGCTTACATGAGGTCATAAAAATATTTATATCTTTCGGAGAGTTAAAAAAATTATCAACCAACTTACCTTTGAATGAAGTTTCTATAATATTTCTAAATTGATCCTCTACATCTTGGTCTGGAAGTTGATGCTGAACAACGCTATAACCATGTTTGATTAGAGTGCCGGATCCTGAATCGGTGAATAACTCTTTAGGCAGATTGATTGGCTCTGTTATGGATACAGAGGCGGTTTTTGGAAGATGATCTAACAAAGATTTTATTTGCTCTAATTTTAATTTCATTCCAGAATGCAGCCATTCTTGTTGCATAAGTTCGTTGTATTCCAAAGCCAGATTAATGTTCGGTATCAATTGACCAGATTTGTTAAATATACCGCCGATTTCTGACAGAAAGATGGCTTTGTAAGGATTAATTGCTTTTACCAATTCAACAGTCGCGATATCAGCATTAATGTTTAAGACTTCATTGCCTTGAAATCCCACGGGTGCAATGACAGGTATTGAATCTAATTCCAGCACCTCATTTACAAGCTTAATGTCGACAGATTGAATAGATCCGACATATCCTAAATCAGGGTCCGCCAGAGTGCATTCAAATATATTGGAAATAAGGCCTTGTGCTTTTGTTCCTTGAGCCTCTAAAGCGTCAACGATCCTCTTATTCGTTTCCTTAAAAACTGAATAAGCAACGTCTCTTACTTCGAGAGAAGTGACCCTTTGTCCATCGATAAAAGAAAAGTCAATTTTCTTCTCTTCCAAGGCGGCAGAGAGCATTGGACCAGCCCCATGAAGTATGACAGGCTTCAAACCCACTTGATTTAAAAAAACTAGAGATGAAATAAGATTTTCAAGATCATTCTCAATCACCGATCCACCTACTTTAATAACAGCAAAGCGTTGTTCGGGAGAAGAAAATTTTTCAATATACTTATTTATTTCTTTCTCAGAACCTATAGCACCAAGAAGTTTTAAAATGGTGCTTTTGATAAATTGATTAGAAGGACTGCTCATTGGATTATCTTTTTAAAATCAATCAATGCTTGATTTAAGTCATCAAGATCCACGAACTCATCCGGTTGATGAGCATTAGCGATATTGCCTGGGCCATACACAAGAGCTCGGTACCCTGCCTCGCTAAATAAAGAAGCTTCCGTCCAAAAATTTACAGGAGGAGATAAGGTCAAACCCAGCTCATCTGCAAATGATTCTGCCTCAGCGATATCTCCAGATGCTGGCAAAGCAGGGGCAACAAATCCAGCAGTAAATTTTGCATCACTCTGAGCTGTTTGAGTGTTTAATTCACTCAATAATTCATCAAAAGACTGACCAGGCAAAGGTCTCATACCAAACTTCACCTGCGCATGATCTGCAATGATGTTAGGCTTTATGCCGCCTTCAACTAGACCCAAATTAAAAGCAATGCCATGTAAATCTTTAAAAGATTTGGTGTTGTATGATTCGGCAACTTTCAAGGCTGCATCTGACCATCGAGTTAATTTGTGGATGGCATTATCAGTCAGAGCTCTTTGTTCTGAACTGTGGCCTGCCAGACCAAAAAATTCCTGTGTACCAGTCAAAATCCCTCTATGGCATGTTACGGCCTTATTTTGGGTTGGTTCTGCAACAATCACTCCCTCAAAAGCATGTTGAGTTTTAATATAGTCCTTGATGCAAGTGCTTTGACCTGCCTCTTCATCTGTGGAAAACAAGATTGCATAATTTTCTAAACCTTTTTCAACTAAAGTCAATAAACAAGCTGCGGCTCCCTTTATATCGCAGGCACCCAGCCCAATTGCTCTGCCGTCTTGGATCGTTAAATCATGAGGATTAGATTGCCAACCATCGCCTGCTGGAACTGTATCCAGATGCACGTTGATGAGATATCTTGGTGAGCCTTTGGTAAGCATGATATTGATAGAGCCCTCTCCCAAATCTGATATCTGGGGGTCAATAAAGTCTAAAGAGTTTAAATATTCAATTAGCCCTGATTGGTTAATTTTTCTAGGAGGATTTGAGGTATCACATGCAACTAGAGCTTTGAGATGTTGAAGGGTTAGCTCTAGATCCGTATTCATTTTTTCTTATGGATAGAAGCCCAGGTTGAAGTGCTTTGGCCAATCAGCTTAATAAATCCTTTTGATTCAGCCTCTGACCATGTGGCAGACTGAGCGTAAGCTCCTTCTGGGCTCTTGAGGATATTTTTTGATTTGACAGCAACTGCATCAACTCGTCCAGGAGTAAGTTTCAAGGTAACCTCTCCAGAAACAGTTTTTTGAGAATCAAGCAAGAATGCCTCTAAGTTTTCCCTTAAGGGCTCAAAGTAAAATCCTCGATAAACAAGATTTACCCATTCCTGTCCAACTTGAGACTTCACAAAATTTTGCTTATCAGTCAAAACAGCCTCCTCTAAGGCTCTATGTGCTGACATCAAAATCGTAATACCAGGCGCTTCAAAAACAAACCTGCCCTTTAATCCTATGATTGTATCGCTTGAAAAAACTGAGCGCCCTATTCCATAAGAGCCTCCAAGTATATTTAAAGATCTTAAAAAATCAGCTCCTTGCATTTTTTTATTATTAATAGAAATAACTTTTCCTTTAAGAAATTTTATTTTCAAAGTTTGGGTTTTCTTGGGATATTGATGAGGTAATTTACACAGGACAAAACTTTCGCTTGAGGGCTCTTCCCACTCATCAATTTCACTTCCCGAGATTGTTGCTCCCATCAGATTTTCATTGATGCTATATTTTTTATGCAATGAAGAAACTTTAAAGCCTCTTTCTTGTAAATAGTCCTCTTCATAACCTCTAACATTTGTAGTGACATTTTGAATCTCTCGTATTGGAGTAATAATGTTGTAATTTCCATGAGCCCTAATGGATAGATCAAATCTAATTTGATCGTTACCCATGCCAGTGCAGCCATGAGCAATATCTTTTGTTTTTAATTTTTTACATAATTTAATTGACTCTTTAACAATCAAATACCTGTCAGAGCAAAGCGCAGGATATTTATTTTGATAAAGAGCGCCAGATTGAATCAATGGAATTAAAATTTCAGACCACAAGCTCTTTTCAACATTTACGTTGATATGTTTTTTTGCGCCTAATTCATTGGCTCTATTTGTGATAGCTTGTTCCTCTTTGGATGAGATGCCACCAGTATTTACAAACAAAGTGTGAACCTCATAACCTTGGTCAATTAGGTATGGGATACAGAAACTTGTATCCAGACCACCTGAAAATGCTAACACTACTTTTTTATTCATTTTTTAATACCTATAAAATTTTACTGAGCATGGATTTTTGAACGTGCTTTCTATTTGCCGCTTCTTTTACTGCTATGCAATACTCAGCATCCATGACTGCATCGGTGGCCTTTACATTTCTTCTCAATGGGAGGCAATGACTAAAAACAGCTTTGTTGGTGAGGGCCATCTTTGATTCATCAACGATAAAGTGCTTGAATTGATTGTTATAAGCTATTTGCTCATCTATTTTCCCGTAATGACTAAGACAACCCCAGCTTTTTGCATAGACAATATCTGCATTTGAATAAGCGCCATCGATATCATAAGAGATATCAAATGAGGCTCCTTCAGATGCACAATTCTCTTGAGCAGCTTCAAGGTATCTATTGTCTAAATGATAATCCTCAGAAGGACATAACAATTTCACATTCATACCAAACTTACTAGCTATCAAGAGACTGGAATTAGCAACTGCGGTATTTAATGGTTTGGGATGATAGGTCCAAGTCAGAAGATATTCTTTGCCCTGAAGATCGCCGTAGTGTTCCTGTAAAGTTAAGATATGAGCTAGTTCTTGGCATGGATGTTCAATTGTCTCCATGTTAACAACTGGGACAGAGGAATACTTTGCGAAACTGTTAATGACTGAATCTGTTCTATCATGATTCCAGTCCTTGAACTGTGGAAATGCCCTTATAGCAATGCAATCACAATAAGAAGATAAAACTTGCGCAACTTCTTTTACGTGCTCTTCTGCATCTCCATCCATAACAATATTCTCTTCAAATTCTATGGGCCATGCATCCTTACCTGGTTGCAAGATAACTGCTGTTCCCGAAAGCTCACTGATTCCAACTTCAAAGCTAGATTTGGTTCTAAGAGATGGATTAAAAAATAACATCGCAATTGATTTATCTTTTAAAAGTGGTTGATGAGGTTTGTTTTTGAGCTCACTGGCAAAATTTATAATGTCCTGGAGTTCTGAACGAGACCAATGTTGTGTGCTAATAAAATTTTTCATGATGGACATTAAAGTTACTTTATCGCGTGTGATTATAGGACATAAGAACAAAAAAGGGAGCATAAAGCCCCCTTATATCAACAAAGCTTGTTTTTTACTTAGTGCCAGAAATAAAACCAGAATTGGCTTTTATGGATCTAACTTTTTTGTACAAAGTGCATTTTTGAGACTTTGATTCAAATGTAAATCCAACAACCTTGGATTTTGAAAGTGCTATTTTTGAACAACCGTCTACTGAGGAGTATTTTTTTGCAGTTTTAACAGCAAATATTTTTCCCTGTATTGAATAGCCTTCTTGGATAGCAAGTTCAGCACTTGCAATTGACGGTAGTGCGATTAATGTTAATGCTAGTACTATATTTTTCATTATAAGTTTCCTTGATGTTGTGCATTTTATTTATACACGTTAGTTATAATGTTTACACTGTAAACATTGATGCTCATCATAGTATGTATGCAATCAAATAACTGCAACAATCATGTGAACTTTAATATATAAAAGCAATTCCTATGCCAATTTACTTTCATTGCTTAAAACCTAAATTCAAAAGATAATATCCTAATGACACTAAAAGAATTAATTGCCGAGGCCCATACTCTAGTTCCTATAATTTCTTGTGAGAGTTTTACACAAAACTCTAGCAATTATTTTGTTATAGATGTGCGAGAAGAAACTGAGATTGAGGAGACGGGCTCTATCCCTAATGCTGTCAATATACCTAGAGGTTTGATTGAAATGAAGCTCTCGCCTTCCAACGATGATCAAGGTTTAAGTGCTGAAACCCCAATTGTGGTTTACTGTGGTGGAGGCAGCAGAGCGTCGCTTGCTGGTAAAACCTTAATAGAGCTTGGATTTAAAAAAGTTTTTAACCTAGAGGGTGGCTTTAGAGGCTGGAAAGATTTTTCTGGTTAATTCAATTCTGGTAACAATAGACTGAGGTGCTCATAAGCAGCATTTTTATATTCAGGGCTAGCTCCAGCCATGACCTCCCCCTTCACTGCACAGCTTTCATAGGCAGCTCTTCTGAGTTTAGGATCAGAAAAATCCAAGAATTGATTTTGAGGGTCATAGACTTTTTTGGTATCTGCATTGAGTTTTAATTTGCACTCAGCCCAACTGTAGGCATCTGGTATCAACCTAAGAGGCTGAGGACCATCAAACGAATGAAAAGAATTAGGGTAAAGCTCAATGGATGCATTGCCTCCTTGCGCATTAATGTCTCTAACCAATTCCTTGCATGGTTGAGGTGGAGTCCAGTTGTCTTCTTCACCAATGTAAATTTGCATCAAATCTTTATCCCATTCATTCAGATCGGGTAATGCTAGGCATCCTGGATACCACATTAGATAGCCTGCATAGGATGCATCGCTTTTATTAATTGACCGCTGTAATGGCAACCATCCGTTAAATAAAGTTGCAGTCCCCCCTAGACTCCAACCTGCTGCATAAATCTTTTTATTATTAATTCTGGAGTCATCCCACAATAAATTAAGACTCATGGCCATGTCATAAATTACAGTTTCGCTTGTAACATTGATTTGGTTACCAACGGTGCTATCAACGCCTCTTGAATCAAATGGATGCATAGCAAAAACAATGAATCCAGCTTGTCGCATTTGCTCCAAATACTTTAAATGATGAGCCCTCCAGTTTGACGAACCATGGGCTGCTACAACAGCAGGATATTTTTTTGCTGAATCGTAGTTATCAGGAAAATGTAGGATTCCAAATATTTCCTTGTCTTGCTGAACCTTTAAACCATCGCCAAATAAGTTTTCAAAACCTAATATATTCTTAGATTGATAAACAATCTTTTCAGTGAGATAGCTGGTTTCAACTTGAACTGACTGAGAGCATCCAAAAAAACATAAGGAAATAAAAATAGTTTGAATGAGCTTCATTAGATAATTTTAACAAAAAAAAGGAGGGCAATGCCCTCCTTTCAATAAGTTTTCTAATTCTTACCAGAAGTAACCAATTCTGATTCCGTATTGAGACGGGGCTGAATAAGCACCTCTAGGGTTACCAGCCTCAACTCCTCTAAACCAAGCTACTTCCTCATCAGTTACATTGTAAGCATAGGCTTGAACATAGTAATTAGATTCTCCAGCTGGCTTGTAAGTTACGATTAAATCAACCATGTCCCAACTACCTCTTTGATCACCGAATTCATCAACTGAGTCTTGGAAATATCCAGGAAGGTCAACAAAGCTATCTCCAACACCGGTTCCGTAACCGCCTGAATCATTAACATGCTTGTCTGCGTTCCAGATAGTTAGATAGTCTTCAGCCTGCCAATGATAATTAATCGAAGGCGCCAAAGTTCCCATAGTACCTAAATTAAATGTGTGCTCATATCTGATTGTAAAAGCTAAATTAGGTGAGTATGGAGTTTCATTTCCTTTCAAGTTCACAGCATTTTCTGGGACATTGGCAATAGAAGCGCCATAATCAGGTCTGCCAAATTGAGCATCTTGGCCGTAGTACCACTGAGTAATAAAATCTGAAGTAACTTCTGAGTCCATTTGAGTGACCCAACCACTTAACTTACCGCCTTGATATGGTATGTAGTCAAATTCAAACTCAAGTCCGCTCATTTCTTGTTTACCAAAGTTTTGAGTTCCCCAAATAGTAACGATTTGAACAACATCAACTAAGCCGCCTGATTCTCTATCATATTCTTGGGCATTTCTTGAATCCACTGGAACATTTCCAGTAAATTGCTTGCCGTCGTATTGAGTTTGATAATAATTCAATGCAACCTTCAATCTGTTTTCTAGATATGAAGCTTTGTATCCCATCTCAAAAGTTAGAGCTTCTTCAGGGCCATAAGATGTATTTACAACAGAGCCAGGACCTTCTGGGTGAAGTGAATCTGCGCCTCTGACATAGACATCGGTAATGCTTCCTGCTTTGTAACCTGTGGCAAGATATCCATAGACAAATGCAGTATCTGAAAGGTCGTAATCAAGGCCAAGTCTCCAATCAAAATTATGATAGGTTTTGGCAACATCATTTGATGTGGTTTGAACCATACATCCGGTCCCACCAAAGTATGGACCACCACCATATGGTCCGCCACCAGCTTCACAATTAACACCAGCATAAAGCCCACCTGCTACATGGAAGTTTGGAGCCAATGCGTTAAGTTGAGGTAACCATTGGAATCTATTGCCCCATATTTCAGTGCTTGTGTAACAACTATTCCAAACAGAGCACTCATAATTTTTACCACCAACATCTGACTTTTCTTCTTCTGTGTACCTAGCACCAAAAGTAAAAAACAAATCATCGTTGATCGCGTAAGTTGCTTGTCCGAATAATGCCTTAGCTTCAATCACCCTATTTGGTTGATCGAATATGCTGTCGCCGTTGAGTGTTGCATGGAAATAAGCAAGCATGTCGTTATCCTCTTTCATATAGAAAGCACCCATAACCCATGCTAAATCATCAGATTTATTGCTTAATTCAATATCAACAACAGTTGACTCGGCTGTGTAGTCTTCAATAACAAAAGCCATGTCATATGCATAGTTAGCGCCACCATCGGTATCCCATTGTGAGTACTGAGTTAAATTTTGTCTGCCAACTTTGACTTTAAGATCATAATCACCAAGATCTTTGTTATAAATTGCTCTGATAGATTCAATTTCTATATCTAGAATTCCTGGAACATTCACGAATGATGTATATCTATTTTCAGTTCCTTGAATATCTTCACAAGTATTTGCTGGGTAAACGGCTGGATCTCCCATTGCTTTACCGCTTCTTTTTGCCATCATTTCACATGAATATGTGTTTTGCCATCCAGCTCCATCGTCTTGGAATACCTCATATTGAACGTTTAAATCACTAGAATCATCAATAACGTACAAAGCGCTTAAACGATAGGCATGGTTGTCAACGTTGTTGTAGAAGTCTGATGGATCTGCTTTTACCTTGGTAGCAAAAGGTACTCCAATCTGCCAACCTGGATCAGCCCAACAGCCTGCCTGCCATGATTGGCATCCCCAGTACCATGCATAGTCTGTGTTTGTTTGCTTTTGACTTTGGTCAGTAATAACGCCGCCAGCCGCAATTTGCTCTCTAACGCTTTGCGGAAGAAATCTATGATCTGGTTGAGAACCATCATAATAACCATCTAAATAGGAATCTTTGGTTTGATCTGAGAATGCAAGCCTAATAGCAAATCTATCACTTATTGGTAAATTATAATGACCCTGAACTCCTTGCTCATTGAACCTTCCTGCATTCACAGTAATAGATCCACCTTGAGTATCTAGGTTTGGTTTAGCTGTCACAATATTTAAAGAACCTACAATTGAATTCCTACCATACAAAGTTCCTTGAGGACCTCTTGATAATTCAGCTCTTTCTAAGTCAAACATTAAAGCTGCAGCAGCTTGCGGTCTTGCTACATATAGCCCATCAACATGAATACCAACAGCCGGGTCACCAACTTCAGTAACGTTATTTGAACGAACGCCTCGAAGGGTAATAATGGGAGCTGAAGTATCCGTCATATTCTGGATTGACAAACCAGGCAATGAGTAACTTAAGTCTTTAATATTGCTAATGCCTAGCTTTGTAAGCTCTTCTTGAGTTACAGCAGAAATAGCAATAGGTGTTTCCATGATGTTAGTTTCACGCCTTGTAGCTGTAACTATGACATCTTCTATGCCTAGTGATTCTGAATATGAGCTAGAAGTTTCATATTGCGCAACTTCAACAGATCTTTCTTCAACTTGAGCGGATTGATTTGATGAGTTTTGCTCTGCAGAATCAACGTCGACAGGAGCTACAGGGTTATCAGCCATTACCATAAACGGCAAGACTAATAGTGATAGTTTAATAAATTTCATGATTTTCCCCAAAATTAGATATATCTACCTAAGATTATCGATAAATTGACAAGGTTGTCAAGCTTTGAAAAAATTTCCAATTTCCATTAAAAAAAGCATAATAAATTAATGCTTACCAACTGGTTTGAGCCTGGTATATAAAAAAAAGAGGGGCTGTTGCGCCCCTCTATATAGTGTTTAATGGACCCCTTACCTTTCAACCCTGGTCATCAAATGATCAGAATGATCTAAAACATCAAGTTTAGTATCTGCCAGTTCATCTTCATGAATTACAGATAAAGCTGCGACTTTATTACCAAAGTCTGCATAGCTCTCATAGCCACAATAGAAGTTCCATGTTAGTTCTGGACCCCAGAAATGTTCAGTCATGTTACAACCGCCAAACGCTCTATCATAAGCATCAAATAATTTTTTGGCATTGGCTCTTCGCTCGTTATCCGTTAAGTAGGGTCCAAACGAATATTTAGCTTCTAATACATATGGGGTTTGCTTGGTTAAATTTCTTACCACCACTGCAGCAAGCTTGTCTGTATGATCTCCGTAAAGTTGCCTAGGGCCATCACCAGCTATTGGATTATCAGAATCATTAATTTCAGCAAATTGTTCCCAGCTATCAAAATAGCAGTATGTCAAAAATGATCTGCCTCCACCAAACTGATGCCTAAGCATTCCGCATCTGTTGTATCCATTTGTCTCAAGAGTATCAAGATTTTTTAAAAGAGATTTTTTTAATCTTTCTGGATTGCCACCGGCAGGTTGCGTATAAGTTGAAATATAGACAAAGTTATTTTCATGCATGGATGCATCTGCTTCACCCTCTTCGTGATGACCGGCATACAAGCTTAAGCTTAGTCCGATTGCTAGAATTGAAAATAGATTTTTCATTAAACTCTCCTTTAAAATGAATGTGTGCTTATGTTCAATATTCGCACATTCTAAAAATAAATAAAACTCTTATTTCTTAAATAACAAGGTCATTCTGTCAGACTCTCCTATTGCAGCATATTTTGCTCTATCTTGATCCTTCAAACGAAAGGAGGGAGGAAGAGTCCAAACCCCTTTAGGATGATCTGCGGTATCCTTTGGATTGGCATTAATCTCAGATGAAGCAACAAGCTTAAATCCAACCTCTTCTGCTGTCTGAATAGCAAGCGATTGCGTAACGTATCCACTCTTTTTCATGAATTCTAAGTCTGACCCCTCGGGCGCTCTATGCTCCACAACTCCGAAATGCCCACCATCCTTAAGAGAATTATAGGCTTCTTGCATAATGGCCTTCATAGCATCTTGACCCAACCAATTATGAAGATTTCTAAATGTAACTACTAAATCTTGTGTTCCAGGCTGGGTAAATGGCTTGGATGGAGGAACATCAGCAGTAATTACCTGTACGCCCTTAAAAAGAGGATTGGACTTAACCTTCTCGTCATATGAGTTTCTTGAACGCTTATAATAGCCTCCTGCCTCAGGATTATGATGAGTAACAGACAGCTTGCCCAAAGGTTCAAGATATGGAGCTAATATCTCAGTGTACCAACCACCCCCAGCAGATAATTCTAAAACATGCATCGTAGGTTTAATTTGAAAGAATGATAATGTCTCGTAAGGGTTTCGGTAATTATCTCTTGCAGAATAGTTAACATTTCTCTCTGGATTATTGACAGCATCAAGCAAAGCATCTTTGTGATGAGCGGCTTCTATGTTTCCAGAAAAGCTCACAGCAATGGTGAGTAGTCCCAAGAATTGAAATATATTTTTCATGTCCATCTCCAATTAAAAGTAATCATGTTAGTCTAGCATTAAGACTAACAAGAGGGCATTAAATGGAATGGTTTAAAAAATTAGATGGTTTATTTTTTGTTATTGGAAGATCGCTATTGGGCTTGTATTTCATTGCACCAGGATTGAGTAAAATTTTTGACTTTGCCTCAACACTTGCATTGATGCGAATGAAAGGTGTTCCTTTTAGTTTGGTGCTTTTACCCTTAACAATTGCTATTCAACTGCTTGGCGGTATTTTTTTAATTCTCGGAAGAAATCTAAGGCTGACTGCATTCATGCTGTTTGGTTTAACTATACTGATCAATGTCTTTATACATAATTTTTGGGCGCTCAATGGAGATCCGTCGCAAGCACATGAAATACAAAATTTTGTAAAAAACTTGGCTATTGCTGCAGGCTTATTGGTGCTAGCAACTAAAGATAAAAGCTAATAGTCTGAAGAACTCCAATCAACCCCAACCATCCAAGATAGGCTAATCGGGCTATTTTGGTATTTTGATGATTCCACACTCCAAGAGCGCCGAATGCTCCGCATGCGCCAAGAGATGGAATCCAGAACCCAGCCAAGCCTAAAAATCCTAAGAGGCCCAATAATCTTATTGGGCCGCCGGATTGACTTGGATGAACTTTATTAAGAAGACCTGTTAAACCGATAAGACCAAATAATCCAACCAGTCCCAGGTAACTCATAGATTAGTCTCTAGGACGAGACTCGTTAACAACTAATTTTCTGCCGTCAACTTCAGCATCGTTTAATGCTTGAATGGCATTCTCTCCACCTTCAGACATTTCAACAAAACCAAATCCACGTGAGCGATTAGTTTGACGATCAGTGACGACCTTGGCTGAGGTAACTGTGCCGTGCTCAGCAAAAACTTGCTCAAGACCTGAATCATCGATACTCCAAGGGAGATTTCCAACATAAATATTCATAAAATTCCTTTTAATCTAAAAATAAAAAACGAAGTGTACAGCATTTTTCTAAATAAAACTTAATATATTAGACATTTAAAAACTCAGTCACATCCTCACCAAACTCTGACCACCAGTCCATTCCCATCAAATGAATGCGTTCTAAGTTTATATCTGAAGTATCATCCATTCTTCGATTAACCAAGCCTGTTGATGAATTAACTCTTAAATAACTGTTACCCATGAGATCTCTTGCTATCTCATCAAACATACTAGATTCGAGCATGATTCCTAAAATATCATGACGCAGCCAATTTAAAGCTCCCCACTTGGATGAGTTTGCTCCATTAATTTTTCTTCTATTAATACCAGTGCCAATACTTAAAACTTTTATATCAGAACCAGGAAATAATTTCTTAGCCTCTGAATATCCAAGCAAAGATGGGTTATTGGCCACAATGCCTCCATCAATTAACCAGGAACCATCATCAATTTCTTGAGTAGAATAATAAATTGGTGCGGCACTAGTTGCGCTGGCGGCACTCACAATTTTTATTCCCGGAGATTTATAAGAGCTTAATAGACGAGGTTTTCTCTTTTCAACGTCGTATGCTAAAACCGCTACAGGCTTTTTAGCTTCTCCAAGTGATTGGTCTTTGAAATATTCTAGCAATAGTTCTCGTTTACCTCTGCCGTCATATTTGGGTTTGGTTTGTAAAAAAGAAGCATTATCCCAAAATGATTTGGTCATGGTTTTTGATAAGTTTTCTTTTGACCAAAAATTTTCTAATTCAAAACAGCTGGCCTCCAAGGCTGCTATGTGCAAAGCATTAATTCCTCCCGCGCTAGTTCCAATAAAGAAATCAAAAATATCAAAAATTTTCTTTCCTGAAGCAATTTCTAGCTGCTTCAGAAAAACAATTGCTGCAATAGCTCTGACCCCGCCTCCATCGAAAGATAAAATAAATTTTGTTTTTTTGGATGGGGTAAGATTTTTAAAAAACCGACGAATGTCCAACAATCAATTGTCCTCTTGATACATTCTATTTAAAGTTTGGCTTAATCGAATGGCTCCCAATGCGATCCTCTCTTGTACAACCTTAAAATGAGTTTCCATGTATTCGTTTGTCACTATCTTTAACTTGTTGTTGCGATAACCCACAGATTGTTGCATCGCAATATCTCTACTTTCTTGAGCCCAAGATTCTATGTCCTCTGAATGAGAAATATTTAAAAATTCTTGAATTTCTTGAGTCACACTAAGAGAAAGATATTCGTTGCCAAATAAAGATTCCATGTGCTCGATGATTTGACCATCCCAGAGCTTGTGCATGTTTGACTTAGTTCCATCCTTCAGTTCCAGATAATGCCTGTTACCACCTAAATCTTCAGCGTAACCAACATGCATGGGCTGATGAATATCTCCAACAAAATGACCGATAAACCAAAGAGCTTCTTGCCTTTCACGAAATGCCAGAGATCTATCATTTAAAATGTTTACTTGCTCATAAAAAGCAGCAATAAGGCATCCATTTTCTGGGCAAGAAGTATTGTATGTGTTTTGTTCTGAATCAGGCAGATTGATGTAATGCCACGATCTTGTATCTTTCCTTTCTTTATTTTTTACCCAATCAGCCCAAAGACAAGCAGTGCCAAATGAACCGTGTTCTTGAATCATGGGATCTAATGCTTTTTTGGCATCCGTTGTTAATAATTTATAGGCTTCATCGCATACTAATTTATGACCGGTATCCCACCAGGCATTAGCATCTAGGCAAAAGATAAATAGTAATGCAAAAAAAAGTTTTTTCATCATGATTATAAGGATTCAGCTACACTCTGAGCAATTGCTCGAAACATGGCAACATGCGCCTCTTTGGAGTACTCTCGTTCTTGATTAAATTTATAGTTTGATGAGGTTTTAGCAATAACAACATTAGTGATCGGATCAATGTAAATGTACTGATTATAAATCCCTGCAGCGAGATAATCGGTAGATGGAAAGCCGGGAATCCACCATTGATAACCATAACCCCAAGTGTTTGAAGATAAATCATTCTCGCCCGGCTGAAGATGAGGCCCGTCTGGTTTATGGGATGCATGAACCCAATCCTCTGGAACAATTTGCTCATTGTTCCATTGACCGTTATTTAGGTAGAGTTGACCAAATTTAGCATAGTCTCGCAAAGTGGCATTCAGTCCACCAAGAGCCCAAGCAACCCCAGTATCATCTACCATGTAATAAGCATCATGTTCCATGCCAATTTTTGTCCAAATTTTGTCTTCAAGGTTTTTTGCTACAGGCTGGCCTGTGACTTCCTCAAGTAACATTGCTAGCATCTGAGTATCAATACTCACGTAATGATTGAATGTTCCAGGCTGCTTACCATTTTTTAAAGCCTTGGCAAAATCTCTCATAGAGGTGCCTTGAGCTAATGCTCGAGCAAATTTATTAATATCAGAATTATAGTCACCATAATCTTCATTAAAGATAATGCCAGATGACATTTGTAAAATATCTTTGATAGGCACATTTGCATAACCTGTGCCATTAAAATCCTTTAAGTACTTTGTGATGGGATCATTAAGGTCCTCGATTAATCCATCATGATAGGCAATACCAATTAAGGCTGAAAGAAATGACTTGGCAACAGACCAAGAAATATGTGGTTGGTCTTTAGAATTGCCTTGCCAGTAGTTTTCATAAATCAAAGCACCTTCATGCAAAACAATCAATCCATCCGATTTAAAGTAATCTAATGCATCAAGAAAGTGATGCTGCTCTCCATTCATTTCATAAAATTCGGGAAGTTCGAAGGTGCCAGTTTCAAATATATGTGGTGCACCAGAAGATTTGATGGGGGTAGAAGGAAAAACCTTATTCATGTGCATAAAGTTATTCACAATCTTGTCTTCATCGAATAAATGAACAACGTTATAAACTCTTATTGCTTTTGGAATATAAATTACTGCAGCAACAATAAGAGCGAAAACAATTCCGATTAAAATTTTATTTAACATAATCAATTATTTATTGAAACATTGCTTGGTCAAAGGCCTCAAGATATTCATTTGAAATCTCTTCTAACTGGCGCTTATAACCTTTATGGGTAAATATATAAAAATCTTTATTCTCAATTCCAACAAAAATAGCTTGAGCAGCTTCTAGTGGTGAAATTGGATAGGTGTTTTGAGCATCCTCAGCAGCAACTTCAAGCAGAGCTTTAGGGTCAGGATTTGAATCTTCCAAGGTCTCAGCAACCTCTTGATTTGGAGAGCTATCAAATGTGCTATTAACGATATTTGTAGTTACCTCTCCAGGACAGACAATGCTTACATCAACATTTGAATCAGTTAATTCAGCTCTTAAAGATGTCATCAATCCCCTAATTCCAAATTTAGAAGCTGAATACAATCCTAACATTGGATAGGCAATGAAGCCTGAGGTAGAGCATGTTGCAATAATGTGCCCTTCTTCTTTGTTAGATTGCATTTTTGGCAAGAAAGCATGGACGCCATTAAAGCATCCCCCTAAATTAATATTGATAAGCCAGTCGTACATGTCACGATTGACTTGGCTTAAAGGTGCAGGTCCCAACACTCCAGCATTGTTAAAAAGAAGGTGGCAATGCTGGAAAGTTTCAAAAGTTTGGCTTGCAAGATTTTCCACTTCATTTAAATTGCTCACATCGGTCACTCTGGCTATTGCCTCAACGCCTTTACTTTTAACCAGCTCAAGGGTCTCATTCAAACCAACTTCATCTACATCCGCTAGAACGAGTCGCATTTTATTATTTGCTGCAACCTCAGCTATGCCTCGACCAATGCCACTTCCTGCTCCAGTTATAACGGCTACTTTATTTTCAAAATCTTTCATGCATTACCCTGTTTAAGTGAACTCCTTAGATTATCTTAACTTAAATGTAATCAAAAATATTTAACCAAAAAATATGCAGAAGGAATAACAGCAGCCCAAATGATGAGAGCTAATATCAAAGGTTTGCCGCTTAATGATTTAAGTTCATTGGTATCAAATTGACTGCCAATACAAAATAGACCAACCAGAAGAAAGCTTTTGCTAATAACTTGAAGAATATTAATCGCCTGCTCATTAAAATTAAAAACAGTATTGGCAATAATGGCTAAAATAAAAAAGATGATAAATCGAGGAAATTTAGTGACTTTAGTCTGTTTATTGAAAATCCAATTTGCGGTTATTATTAATGGGATTAACCAAACTGTTCTACCTAATTTTAATGTGGCCGCAACTTGAGCAGACTCGTTGCTGAAAATCGAAGCCGAACCAATCACTGAGCTTGTATCATGAATTGCTAAGGCAGACCAAGCCCCAAACTCAAAATTAGTCATTTCTAGATACCCGCCAATCAAGGGAAATAGAATAATGGCTAAAGCATTCAGCAAAAAAACAATGGTCATTGCAATCAACAACTCTTGTGGCTTGGCCTTAATTATTGGGGCCACAGCTGCCATTGCAGTTCCACCGCAGATAGCTGCGCCCGAAGAAAGCAAGAAAGCTATTCTGTGATGAATTCCTAGAAGCTTGCCAAGCATCAGTCCTGCAAAAAAAGAAACTATCACAAACAACGAAATCCATGGCAGGTATTCTGAGCTGACATCTATGGCGTAAGGTAAGCTTATAGTGGCGCCCAGAAGAACAATGCCAATCTGCAATGGTGTAGTCCCAAGGCGTCGAGTAAAAAATGTTACAGGAGGTTGGAAAAGATAGGCGAACAAAATTCCTGCAAATATCGATAAGGCTGCATTACCAATATACAAAGAAGCAAGAACAAGAAATGCAAATGTAAAATAAAGCAATTAACCCTATCCTTTATTTAAGTGAATTATGAACTTCTAATATTAAGGGTTATTTAGTAAAAGAGACAACCTTTGATCGTGTAAATTAATTTATCTAATAATCTTTTTTCTTAGCCTTATGCTTTCCGGGGTTACTTCGACCAGCTCATCATCCTCAATAAATTCTAAAGCTTGTTCTAATGTGTGCTGTATGTGCGGAGTCAAGATAAGATTTTCATCTGTCCCAGCTGCCCTGATATTGGTAAGTTGTTTTGCTTTAGTTGGATTAACCGGCAAATCATTGTCTCTGGAATGGAGCCCGACTATTTGACCTTTGTATATTTCAAGGCCATGACCAACAAACATTCGCCCTCTATTTTGTAAGTTAAATAACGCATAAGCTAAAGTTTTTCCAGAAATCATTGATACCATGACACCATTTTGCCGAGCAGCAATTTCACCTTTTTTGGCTAGGCCATAATGATCAAAGATGCTTGTTAAAATTCCACTGCCACTTGTTAAGGTCAGGAACTGTGATCGAAATCCAATTAGGCCTCTTGATGGCGCTATAAACTCAAGCCGCATTCTACCGTTCTCGGTTATAACCAATGACTGTAAATCTGCTTTTCTATTACCCATCTCCTCCATGATTGCGCCTTGATGTTCTTCTTGAATATCAATGACAACTATCTCATAGGGTTCATGAATCTCATCTCCAACCTCTTTTTGTATTACCTGGGGTTTAGAAACAGCCAATTCATAGTTTTCTCTTCGCATGGTTTCAATTAACACAGATAGATGCAACTCTCCTCGCCCTGAAACCTTGAATTGGTCTGGGCTTTCTCCTTCCTCAACTCTTAATGCAACGTTATGTATTAATTCTTGCTCCAACCGATCTTTGATATTTCTTGAGGTTACATATTTACCCTCTTTTCCAGAAAAAGGTGAATCATTGACTTGAAAGACCATGCTGACTGTGGGCTCATCAACGGACAAAGGTGGCAAAGGTTTGATGTGACCAGGGTCGCACAATGTATCAGAAATATTCAATGCTTCGATTCCAGTAATGCAGACAATATCACCAGCTTTTGCCTCATCTATTTCAACCCTTTCAAGTCCATGGTGACCAAGCACTTGAAGAATTTTAGCTTTTCGCTCAATCCCGCTTTTATCCACCACTACAACTCGGTCATTTGGCTTAACACTTCCACCAGTGATTCTGCCAATACCTATGACCCCAACGTAGCTATTACTATCTAATGCCGAAATTTGCATTCTAAATGGTGCATTTTGATCAACATCTGGAGGTGCGACTTTCTCAATAATCATATCCAACAAAGGCGTCATATCATCAGCCAGTTCATCTGGTTCATGGCCAGCCAATCCATTAATAGCTGATGTGTAAATAACAGTAAAATCCAACTGCTCATCAGTTGCTCCAAGATTATCAAACAACTCAAATACCTGATCGAGAACCCAATGAGGCCTTGCTTCTGGGCGGTCAACTTTGTTAATCACCAAAATTGGGTGCAAACCTTTTTCAAAAGCTTTTTGAGTAACAAATCTTGTTTGAGGCATAGGCCCATCCACTGCATCCACTAACAACAATACTGAATCAACCATTGAAAGAACTCTTTCAACCTCTCCACCAAAATCAGCATGTCCAGGAGTATCGACAATGTTAATCCTGTGATCTTTCCAGTTAATGGCAGTGTTTTTGGCAAGAATTGTAATTCCCCGCTCTCTCTCTTGATCATTGGAATCCATGATTCTTTCTGTCGACATGTTTTTTCGATCTAAGGTTCCTGACTGCTGCAACAATTTATCAACCAAAGTTGTTTTGCCGTGATCAACGTGCGCAATGATGGCAATATTTCTGAGTTTTTCTTTATTCATGATGGGTATTAATTGAGGAGGATTATACGAGAATATAAAAAAAGAAATACCCCGTCTGATGACTAATATTAAATATATATTCAGGACCACATTGACCCTAGGCTCTTAAGTCTATACTCTGCAGTCACCTGATAGATATCAGGCAGACCTATATAAATAAAAATGTCATTTAAAGAACTCGGATTATCTGATCCAATTTTACGATCCCTCCAAGATCTAAAGCACTCTGAACCTTCAGAAATTCAAAAACAAGCAATACCTATTGTTTTATCAGGTAAGAATATAATGGCCGCTGCCCAAACGGGCACTGGCAAGACAGGAAGCTTTGTTTTACCCATGATTGAACTTTTGCAAAACCAAGCAAAACCATACAGCAAACATGTGCATGCATTGGTGCTAACTCCTACTCGCGAATTAGCAGCTCAAGTGAGAGAGAGTGTTTATACGTATGGAAAATTCACCTCTATCACTTCAACTGCAATTTTTGGAGGAGCTAAAATTTTTCCACAAAAATCTAAGCTCAAAAAAGGTATAGATATATTAGTTGCAACTCCAGGAAGGTTATTAGATTTGCATAATCAGAAATCGGTCAAGCTGGATAAAGTACAAATCTTAGTTTTAGATGAAGCTGATCACATGCTTGATATGGGATTTATCCATGATATTAAAAAAATTATTGCTCTTACTCCCCCCGACAGACAAAACTTACTCTTCTCAGCCACCTTTTCTCCAGAAATAAAAAAACTTGCTCAGTCGCTAGGGACGGATCTTGTTGAGATTGCGGTTGATTCTCCGAACAGTACAGTTAGCGCAATTAAACAAATAGTTTACAAAGTAGATAAAAATCAAAAATCTAATTTGTTAAGCCACCTAATCCATTCCGAACAATGGCCTCAGGCACTAGTATTTTCAAGAACCAAACATGGTTCAGAAAAAATTGCCAAAAAACTCAACGATGCTGATATACAAACCGCGACTATTCATGGTGACAAAACACAAGGTGCAAGAACTCGTGCGCTCAGAGAATTTAAAGAAAAAGATGTGCGAGTTCTGGTTGCCACGGATGTAGCTGCAAGGGGTATAGATATTAGCAATCTTCCTTATGTTGTAAATTTTGATATGCCAACTTATCCCAATGATTACATTCATCGGATAGGAAGAACCGGTCGAGCAGGCAAAGAAGGAACAGCCATATCTTTTTTAAGCATAGATGAGCATAAATTCCTGAGAGGGATTGAAGAATTAATAAACAGTAAAATTCCCCAAAAAACTGAAGAAGGATTTAAGCCAACCGAGAAGGCAGAAACCAATTCGCGACCTAAAAATTTTAGAAGTAACAAATCTGGGTTTAAAAAAAGGCAAGTTGCAAAAAAAGGTAAAAGTGATTTTAAAAAATCTGATACTGGATTCAAAAATAAACCGACTCAAAATAAAAAGAAAGGATCTAAAGCCAAAACTCGATGGAAAAAAGGCAAAGACTCTTAGGTGTGTTTGCCAGGAACCCAGGAAATGCCTTGAAGCAAGTCGTCGCCTGAAGTCTTTGCATCATCTTCCAAGGAAGTAGCCATAACATCATTCCATCGATTTAAATAGCCAAATAAAGCTATGAC
>ERZ807291.3245-NODE-3245-length-23383-cov-14.292010_pt1 | contig 23383 bp, 28 predicted proteins | sample MGYA00521257_ERZ807291 | MGnify/ENA primary metagenome ERZ807291 (study PRJEB31413, sample SAMN03169783) | marine metagenome | biome: Marine; feature: Water; material: Subsurface seawater | place: North Sea | collected 2011-04-28 | depth 1 m m ... | reverse complement strand
TTACCCAACAGAGTACGGACCTACTACGTCACCTACAAGTAGACCTACTACTATAACTACTACATTCCCGACTACTTACCCAACTACTTACCTAACAGAGTATGGTCCTACTAGTATACCTACTGTTTATGTTACTACATTCCCGACAACAATTCAAACCAGTACGCCTACTACTAGACCAACTACTTACCCAACAACGGCAACTACAAGTAGCCCCACAAGCAACCTAACAGGATAAAAAGAGGATAAATAATGTTATTTGCAAAAGTATATTATGAGGAAGTTATAGAGTTCCCTGTAAATGAAAGAAAGTTACGAGAAACTCTAAGTCATATGTCTTTACCTAAAGATATAACTGATGAGCATCTTGAAGGAACAGGCTATGTAGTCATAGGTCCTTGGAGCTCTTTTGAACAGCCTGAGGAAACAGAGACTCACGTAGTTAGATTAGACACTCCAATTAAAACAGATTTAGGGTGGGAAAGAACTTGGCTATTAAAAGAAGTTCCTGAAGACCATAAGCCTCACAGACGCAGGTTTAAATTAAAACAAATTCGAGCAAAAAGAGATGTCCTAATGGAAAGAGCCGATAAACTAGTTCAAAGGTATAATAGAGAAGTCAGATTAGGGCTACCAATAACTTTTTCAATAGAAAGAATAGATACTTATATGCAAGCACTAGCAGATATAACAAGTGCAGAAAACCTTTATAATATTACATGGCCGGAGCTATAAAAAATGAGATTTGCAAATGTATTAATGTCATCACCAGAGACCCATAAAGATCGACTAGCAGATATGGTGACTAGATCAGATAGAAATAAATGGGCAGAAAGCATGGAGCTCTTAGTAAGGCAGAAATGTCCTTTTCCTACAAGCTATGATGTAGCTGCAACTCAAGGAACTGCATTTGCAGAATTTACTTATACTGAGTTTGCAGGGGGTATTTTTATAACTACTCAATCAATAGATATAAACTCTAGAATATCAAAACTATCCGCTGAAGAGGGGGGAAATACTGAAGGTATTGAAGAGAATTGGGTTAAAATAATTAAAGATAAGTATGAGTTACACAGAGAGCCTGAAGAAGATTTTGAGTACCCTGAAGCAGTTTGTTTTACTCCCGCTAATAATGCTTTTGACTTAATGAGTTGGGAAATTATGTGTAGAGCTTCCCATGATAATAATGATTTACGAATTAAGCCGCACCCTTTATGCGACGGTGAGGGTGTAATGGAAATGGTAAAAAGAGTAGGGTGGAATAAAATAATTCCTAGAACTCACTCTGGAATGGACTACTTACTCAATTGTAGTGAAGCATGGACTACTTCTTGTAGTGAGCTTACAATAATAGGGGCTCTTATAGGTAAGCGAGTTCATAATATGGGAAACTTTTTCCACGAAGCAGATGGTGCTTATTACCCTTTAACTAGGGCAATTTTTGCTTCCGAGAATCAAAAAGAGACAACACTAAATCTAGCGGCCTGTGAATATTCTGGACTTATATTTCCTTGGCAGTCAGAAGAAGAAATAGACAGACGTATAACTAAGTTTTATGCAAAAGCACTAGAGCTTAGAGAAGTATACGCTCCTCTTTATGTAAAATACCCTAGAAAGAGATAGAGGCTTTTAAAATGAAAATGACTATGAGAAGTGGAGAGGTTGGCAAACGAATAGCAATTTGCAAAGAATGCCCTGAATTAAATAAATTAAACTTTTGCAGACAGTGCGGGTGTTTTATGCCTGCAAAAGTTAGGATACCTCAAGTATCTTGTCCTTTGTTAAAATGGGACTCAATGAACGTCGAGGATAGTAAAGATAAAATACCTGTAAAAGATATAACAGAAGAATAACCTTAAATCAAATACTAAAAAAGGATTGCACTAGTGAATAGCACTGCAAAACACTTTGAAGACAACAGATACGTCTACATACCACAACTAGTTACTCAACAAGAGTGTAAAGAATTAACAGATTATATGTTCACCTTAGAAAAAGAAGGTAAACTAGAGAAAGACCCTCAATGCCCTCTTTCGGGGGCTGTCTATGGAGATAAACTATTCGATAATTTACTAGAAAGGCTTGTGGAGCCGCTTTCTAGGCATTTGGAAATAGATCTCCTTCCTACCTATACATATGCTAGACTTTATAAACCTGGTGAAGTATTAGAAAGGCACTCCGACCGTCCTTCTTGTGAAATATCTGGTACTATGACTCTTGGATTTGATCCAAATACTGGCGTATGGCCTATATTCTTTGGTAAGGATAAAGATGACCATGTAGGGCATGCTGTGTCTATTAATCCAGGGGATTTAGTAATGTACAGAGGTACTGAGCTTCCTCATTGGAGACCTACATTTAAAGGAGATTGGCAAGTTCAAGTATTTTTTCACTATGTAGATGCGAAAGGGCCGTATAAAGATCACAAATATGACAATAGAGAATCTTTAGGTCTTCCAAAACCTATAGATAAACCTGAAGGAAGACTAATACAATTTAGTTATTTTAATCAAGGAAGATTGATAGGGTTACAAGATGGGGTAAATCCTCTGCCTATTGGTTTCTGCAGCACGTTTAATCCCGATTTAGCATTTACCCCAGAAGAATGCGAAAGAATAAAAAACATAGGAAGAGGGTCTCATCCAACTAAAGCAAGTATAGGAGACGAGTCAAATAGTAAAGTAGATACGAGTGTAAGGTCTGTAAATCAATATGAAATAAGTTTACACGATGAAAGTAATGGTTGGATCTTTGATAAGATAGGATTTGCAGTAGCAGTAGCTAATACCGAATATTTCAAGTTCAACTTATTAGGAATCATACATCACATAGAATTACTACAATATACTGACACTGATAAAGGTCATTATGACTGGCACGTAGATATAGGGGGAGAATCTGCCGCTACTCGCAAGATTTCAGTTTCCGTACCTCTTAGCAATTTTTCTGATTATGAAGGAGGAGTTTTAGAGTTTAATAATGGGGGAAGTAACATTCCGGCTATAGATGAACAAGGAGCTATCTGTATGTTCCCTAGTTATATGCTTCATAGGGTAACTCCTGTAACTAAGGGAGAAAGATGGGTAATGGTACTTTGGATACACGGATCTGATAGGTTTAAGTAATAAAAAAGGGGCTTAGCGCCCCTTTCTTTTATTTGAATATATCTTGCCAGTTTCCTGTAGTACTCGCTTTTGAGTACTCAGTGGCTCGATTCTCAAAGAAGTTAGTATGTTCAACCCCGTTGAGCATATAGTCTAACCATCCAAGAGGATTCTTTTCACTATGGAATATTTTCTTCATGCCTAGACCTAGTAATCTTCGATCTGCGATAAAACGAATATAAGACTTGACTTCTTCTGGAGTTAAGTCAGGTACATCTGCACCCTCAAAACAAAGATCAATAAACGCATCTTCCAACTCTACAGTACGCTCTGCAGCGCAGTAGATTTCATACTTCAATTCATCGTTCCACAACTCTGGATTCTCTTGAATAAAAGTACGGAAAAGCTGACTCATGCCTTCTACGTGAAGACTTTCATCTCGAATCGACCAAGTAACAATCTGACCCATACCTTTCATAAGGTTGTGACGAGGAAAGTTAAGAAGAATCGCAAAACTGCTAAAGAGCTGTACTCCCTCTGTAAAACCTGAGTAAATAGCCATAGTCTTTGCTATGTCCATTTTTGTACTCATACCAAAGTTAGCAAGATGCTCATGTTTATCTAGCATCTCTTTATGCTCATAAAACTTCTGATACTCATCGTCATCAAAGCCAAGAGTCTCTAGTAGTAGAGAGTACGCTTCTTGGTGTACAGCTTCCATTGCTGCAAAAGCAGACAACATCATTCGTACTTCAGGCTGCTTAAATGTGGGCAGATAATGAGTAGCATAACCACAGCATACATCTACATCCGCCTGAGTAAAGAAACGAAATATCTGATTGACTAATCGTCGATTGCCAGGAGACAACTTTTCACGGTAGTCTTTTAGGTCATCTGCCAGATTTACTTCATCTGGCAGCCAATGCATCTGCTGTTGAGCTTTATAATGCTCAAAAGCCCACGGATAGTTAAATGGTTTGTAATACTCTCTTTCTTCTAATAAATTGCTCATTCTACCCCTCACACGCTAAACAAGCGCCTTCGTCGATTGTTTCGAAAATATACTGCCTTAGTGCTTCTACTGATACGTTTTCAGCACGCTTTAATGCTTCGCTTCGCAAATAGTAAAGAGTCTTTACTTTTTGCTTCCAAGCCATCATGTGTACTGCATGAAGTTCTTGCTTCGATACATTTCCAGCAAAGAATAGGTTTAATGACTGAGCTTGACAAATTTCTTTCTGCCTATCTGCCGCCATATCGATAACCCATCGCTGATCTATTTCTACCGCTGTCTTGAATACATCTTTTGTCCAATCATCTAGAAAGTCTAGGTGCGCTACTGAACCGTTAGCGGTAGTAATGCTCTTCCAAACTTCTTCGGTATTGTGTCCTATCTCATCCAAGTGATGCTCTAGATACTCATTCTTCATGAGCGAAGAGCCTGTTTTAGTTTTCTGTACATATGCATTAGCACGGTAGGGTTCAATACTTGGGCTAGTATTACCACAAATAATACTACTAGAAGCATTAGGAGCGATAGCCAATAAATGAGCATTGCGAACACCATGGCCAACTCCGTCCGGACACTCACCACGCTCTTTTGCAAGAAGTTCAGTAGCACGTTTTGCCTCCGATTTAATATGCTTAAACATTTGCATATTCCTGCCCTTTGCCATTGCACTCTCAAAAGCAATATTATGTCTTTGTAAGTGTGCATGAAAACCCATAGCTCCAAGGCCTATGCTTCTTTCTCTAAAGGCACTAAACTTGGCTTTTTCTAGCTCATCTGGGGCGTGTGTAATAAAATGTGTCAATACATTATCTAGCATTCTTACTAAGTCTGGTATAAAGCGCGGATCATCTCTCCACTCGTCATATTCTTCCAGATTTACACTTGACAAACAACAAACCGCAGTACGATCTTTATCTGTCGCAAGTGTAATTTCAGAACAAAGATTTGATTGACGTGCTACTAATCCGAGCTCTTTTTGGAACGAGGGTAACGCATCTTGTACAGTATCGCCAAACATAATGTAAGGCTCGCCTGTTTCAACACGATTTTGAATAAGTTTTACCCAGAGTGCCTTTGCAGATACAGTCTTAGTAACTCGCTTACTGTTTGGGTCAATTAAGTCCCAAGAGTCGTCAAATCCTTCAATTCGAGTAGCATTTTCGATAATTTCCATAAATTTATCACTAATTACTACACCGTGATGCAGATTAATAGACTTACGGTTAATATCTCCACCAGTAGGCTTGCGAATGTCTAGAAACTCTTCAATCTCTGGGTGTCCCATGTCAAGGTAAGCAGCATAGCTACCACGACGAGTTACTCCTTGAGAGAATGCAAGCATTTCTGCGTCTACTACCTTGAGAAAGGGTATCACTCCCGTACTTTCGGAGCCATTGCTCGTTTTCGAGCCTACACTCCTGACCCCGTCCCAGCTTCCGCCAATACCTCCACCTACCGAGGATAGAAAAGCATTCTCAGTATAGTGAGAAGTAATCCCAGTTCGGCTATCGTCCACGTAATTAAGAAAGCAGCTAATGGGTAGTCCACGTTTTGTTCCTCCGTTGCTAAGTATAGGGGTAGAGAACATAAACCATAGCTTACTAGCATAGTCGTATAGCCTCTGTGCGTGCGCTTCGTCATCTGCAAATGTTTTAGCTGCTCGTGCAAAAGCATCTTGGGGAGAGATTTCTCCGTCCACCAGGTACCTGTCTTCTAGTGTTTTAATACTGAATTCTGAGAGGTAGTTGTCTCGTCTATAGTTTATATCTATATTCATTAATCAAATTTCCGGCGTATGTCTGCTATATTATCAGAGCCTATTGCATCATCGCAATATGTTATCAAATCCATCAACTGATAATTAATTAACAGTTGCTCCCCACTTTCATTTAATGCCTCTATATATTTGTACCTACCATCTATAGGTAGGCTGTTGTAGATATCCATTGCATCTCCGTATTGGCGTATCAAGTCTTGTGCGCGTTTTGGACCGATGCCTGGAACACCTGCAACATTATCGCCTTTATCTCCTGTTAAACATTTTAACGATATATACTCTTCTCTAGTAACATCATAGTGCTCGTGCCAGTTATCTATAGTAACTTCCTTCCTCGTCACATAAGAAAATCTAGCAACTCTTTCGTCTATTAGCAAGTCCCAGTCACGGTCGCTAGATATTAACCACATATCTCCAAGACCATACCTTTTTCGGTTTTTTACTAAGTGTGCTGCTATATCGTCAGCCTCTACACCTTGATACCGAAGAACTGGAAATTTATCAGCAAGTACCTCTAAAGTATTCTCAAACTCCTCGAAGAAGTCTGCAAATGCTTGCTTCTCTTCTTCTGTCTGCTCTGCGTACTTATCCTTACGATTTTGCTTGTACTCAGGAGAAATTTCTCGACGATAGGAAGAGGATCCCTTATCTGAAGTAATAATTATATTACTACAGTCGTAAGACCTAGCAAGAGACTCTACAGTTCGTACATAGTCGTCACAAAAGTCTGTACGTCCCTGATGTTTCCATCGGAACGCTAAGTTAAGTGCGTCTATGACTATTGTAGCGTTTCTGCCTGATCCGGTAATTTTATCTGAAAAATTAAATGCCATCTAGTATGTTCCTAAAAATTTTATTTCTTCTTGTTCTAACCATTCTTCAGCAACTATTATATAACAATTTAGCCAAGAAATAAAGAAATATTTCAAGCATTGCTCCGGTTTAATTCGAGTTACAACAAACACCTTAGACCTGTTGTATTTAAAAAATAACATTGGTTCTTGCCCGCCGTTCTCTGCTTGTAACTCTACTTTAGTCCACCATCGGATTAGGTTATTAGTCTTTTCTGCGGTAAACATTTTATCGTTTAACGGAGACTCTGAATAGTTTTTAACTTCTATACAGAATATGTTTTTCTCGTTAGGGACGTATAAATCCCCTTTTAAGTACTCAAGAGCACCCGAAGCGGGTACTCTCTCGAACTTAAGCCCTGTATGTTCTCGAAGCATATCTCTTACGAGATATTCTCCTCGTGCACCTTTTGCTCTTGAATCAACCATATCATTTTTCTAGTACGCTTATACTGCCTTTCTTTACAATCTCTATCTTCTCTAGCAGCGGGTGAGTCCAGCCATGGCTTACAACGTAAGTATTTAGCTCTTCCTCTCCTAGTAATACTTCTACTAGCTTTTCCCTGCCCTGATCATCTAGTACATTGAGAACTTCATCAAGGAATAGTATGTTTAATTTAGACTTAGATATACTGCTCATTAGCTTACGAATGGCAATAAGAGTTGCAGTATTAACTCTTGCTAATTCACCGCTCGATAAAGCTAAAATATCAATAATGTTACCGTTATCTGTTACTTGTACATTTAGCTTGTCGTTTGATACTACAAACTCCAAAGTAAACCTACCATCAGATAACTCGCCTAAGTATGAGTTTACTAACTCTTCTAGCTCTTTTACAAGATTTTCTATTTTATAAGCTAGTAGTCCATTAGTGCTGAATGCTTTCTTTAAGATTTCTAAATTAGAATTTAGACTTGCTTCTGCTTCTAGCAGTGATTGTGCTTCAGTTAATTGGTCTACAAACTCTTGGGTTTGTTCTTCTATTACTTGGATTCTTGTGTTACGTCTTGTGCGTCTTTCATTCTCTGCTGAGATATTTGCCAATTTATCTTTAGCGACCTGTATTCGCTCCTGAATTCCGCGAATCCTTCCATCAAGCTCATCCCTATCCACTTGAGATGTCGGAAGATTGCGGTCGATAGATTTATACACCCTCTGCCAATCGTTTTCAATAGTTGTTTTACGTTCGTACTCTGAATTGTTACTTTTAATTCTTGCAATTTCTGGGTTAATTTCATCTTTCAGTTTCTCTGCGGCTTCCTTAGCCCTTGCTGCTTCTGTATCAATCAATCCTTGTTTGAAAGCAGCATCTATAGATTGTTCACAAGTAGGACAGTTATGCCCTAGTGATTCCAATTTAGTTAAAGCATTTGTACTGCTGGTTATAACCCCTTTGAGACTACCAGCCTCGGATTGAAGGTGATCATAAGAAAGAATCTCAGTAGCTTTAATATTATTAGCTTCAGCTATATCAATACTACTCAGTATTTCTATAAACTTGTTGTTGGCTGAAATTTTCTTATTTTTTTCCGAAATATTTTGCAATTCTATCGTTAAAGAACGGAGTTCTACCTCTTCTTCTTCCGTGTCGATTTCAACATTTAGAAGAGGAAGTATGGATGTGTCACTCAATTTATTTTCGGAAAGCCACTTTTCAATAGTAGCTATCTTTGCATCTATGCTCGTTAAGGTAGAAGCGGTCTGCTTTGCTTCTTCTTTGAACACTTCAAACAATTTAACATACTCTTCCAGGTGTAGTAAGTCAATTAAAAACTTCTTACGGTTGGTATCTGTAGCTGTTAAGAACTGTAAGCTGCTATTGGTGTTTTGATAAACTAACTGACTGAATGTCTTAAAGTCAATTCCTAGAATCTCTTGAATGTTCTTATAAGTATTCGTAGCTGTATGGCTAGAAATATCTTGCCCATTCTCTTCGAGTTTTACTTTTACATTGACTTTTCTATTAATAGTTATCTCGTAAAGGTCATCGCCTTTTTCAAAAGACAAATATATATCATAACCGTTACCTACATAACGATTAGGTATATCTGCTTTTTTGATGCCTTTCGAGTTTTTATTATATAGAGCTTCTTCGAGAATTAACGGAATGGACGACTTGCCCACCCCGTTAGTTCCGATCATTTGAGTAAGAGTACTGTCATTTAAGTTTATCTCGTTGTCAGCCCCATAACTGAAGCAATTATTCCATTTGAGATGTTTGAGAGTAATCATTAAATGTGCCTAGTATTCCAGTAATTTTTTCTTCGTTTATACCTAATATGTACTTTAGATACTCGGACAACTCTTCTTCAATGGACATATCTTTTTCCATAATAAGAGTAGCTTCAGTGTTTCTCTTTACTACTTTTTTGTCAAGTAGCTCAGAGTTTTTAATTGCTGCTAATTCTTGAATATCGCCCTCTATCTCATAGATTGTATGGTCATACTCAGTTTCAACCATGTCTTCTGTAGAGGTAACTGTTTTACGAATTAGCTGAGGAAGCTTAAATTCTTCCCACATCCAATTCCAAGAATTTTCGTCAATTAGTAGATACCCCGTTGAGACTTTACTTCTATGAAATGAAGTCGTCATAGGACTACCTGGATATACAATATTTCTTTGTGTGTTAGAGTGAGAGTGTAGGTCTCCTGCAAAAACTACTGGAAACTCAGACAAGTCGTCTAAGTCAATTTCAGGTTTTACATGAGGAGGTATCTCGCCCCTGACATGAGTAAACAAGGGTTTCTTAGTATCAAAATGCTCTATGATACCTTTCTTGTGTAGCTCAGTGTAGGGAAGTATTCCGAAGCCTAAATCTTTATCTATGTAAGAAATATCAATTATGGTTACTAGAGGGTTAATGTCTCTAGTAACTTGTTTTAGTTGACTAAAGAAAGTTTTAGTTTTCTTTGTAGCTTCGTGATTACCGTCATAGATTATCGTTGGAATCTGTACTCCACGAATAAACGTGAAGTACAGTTCTAATTCTTCCATAGTCGGCAAACGGTCGAATAAGTCTCCGCCTATAATGTGCATTGAACACTCTTTCTCTATTTCTTTAATTTGCTCAAAGAATAGATGGTATCTGTTCAATGCCCAAGGCACAGGCACATTCTTTTGACCTAGTTTAATATGCCAATCTGCGGTGAATAAGATCATCCAATATTGAACTCAGCTTCCAAGCTCTCATCCATCTGCTCTTGTGATGGGCCGCGTAGGCGGTCGAGAAGCTCTTTCTGAGCGTCTGGAGTTGGGCGAGTCATTACTTCGTCCATAGACTTGAGACCTTCAATAGCAGCAAGTTCATCACCTTCAAGAGCACGAGGCTTACACTTTAGTACTTGTAATTGGTACTCTACATTGTAAGGCAGAGGCCCAGTCTTTACTCGCTTGAAACAAACATCCCAGCCAGTAGTTACATCTGTAGGGTCACCTAAGTCTTCTGCGGCAGTAATAATTTGCTCCCACAATTTCTTCTTTAGGTTTACTACTTTTACTTTGCTATCTGCAGGATCGATACACTGCATAGCGTAGCTCCAGCCACACTTGAGATCGGGGTAATACTCGCGAACCCAATCTTTTTCGATATTTGTGAAACGCTCAGCGTTACGATCAAAAGACAAACACTCTAGGGGAATGTTCTTACCGTTTTCACCTTCTATCCAGTAGACATAGCGAGCTAGTACGTCGCCTACAAGACGCATCTTGTTGTCTCCGTCTCGAAATGAAAAAGTGTCGATTGATGATTTTTGTGCTGCGCCTTTCTGTTGATTAAATGATATTGCCATTAGTTTAATTCCTCTTTAGTTGGGGCTTCTTCATATCTAAAATGTACTTTGCCATCTTCAATATGAAATAGTCTGCTTTCGTATAGTGCATCAAGGACTACATCTTCATCCGGTACATGAAGCAAGTCTAGGGTTGTGTCTTTCGTAGCTATCCAGCGCGGTAATTTGCGTAGTCCAGCTATCGAAAGGTATATCGAGATTTCTCTCGCGCTATAATGGAAAGAGTTATACAGTAGAACATCCGCATGAACTAAAAAACTCCTACCATTAAAGTCTGTATTACGATACTTGTATATCTTATCGTAACGATTATTTGGAATCTTACTCTTTACGAGCATCTCAAATATGCGTACACACTCTGTAGTAGAGCCGTTTGCCGCATCGTATATCTTTTTCCAATTATATAAGAACATATTATACCGAAATTTTACCTTTTTGTCAAGAACTATTTTTTATATCTGAGTTATCTTGTAGCCCTGCTTCATATAATAGCCTACTCTATTGGAAGCCTGTCTATTTGCAGTGTTACCTTTCAGATGAATATCTATTACTACTGGATCTCTCTTGCCTTCCTGTAGTCTGATCACTCGTCCTATTAATTGTGTCAATAGAGGCTCATTATTTATGGGAGTACCTAGTATTAAACAGCTTAGGTTGTTTACTGAGATACCTTCGGAGAAAATTGACTGAGTTCCGTACAAAACATTCTTGTCCCCATACAAAATTCCGTCCACAAGCTTTTCTCTTTCCTCATGCTCGACCTCGCCCGTAACACAAACTGCTTTTTCTCCGGTCAGTTCGGCGCAACCTCTTAAAAAGCCTACTCTATCGCTTACGACCAGGACTTTATGGCCTCTGGCTGCATATGCTGCCGCTAACATGGAGACAGAATGGCGATATTCTTCATTGTTTGCTAGAGCGGTAACTCTATTTGCCCAAGGAGTTCCACCATCCATAAAACGTATGTCTGACTTTACTATGTGTATAGTAGGAGTCATGAAGTTTTCTTTTGGTGGCTTAAATACCTTAGAGCTAAAGTAATCACGAAAAACTACGTGCTTTCCATCTTTTCTTTCAATTGTTCCTGACAAGCCTATCTTGTACCTTGCATGGCTTATGTCCAAAATTCTGGAAAAAGTTGGGCTGCTTACGTGGTGCATTTCGTCCAGTATAATTGTCCCAAATTCTTTGCGAAGTTTATCCATGTTTCGGTATAAAGTTTGTGTATTGCCTATCACTATAGGTTTATCTAGCTCAAATCTACCACTACCAATTATAGCAGGCTCAAAGCCATACACTTTCTTGACTTCTTTTGCCCACTGATTTCGTAGTGCGACTGTATGAGTTACGATTAAGGTCTTTAGCCCTAGTTTTCCTGCTATGGCCAACCCCGTGAAGGTTTTACCCCAACTAACCCAAGCGTTAATTATAGCATTATCTTCAATCTCATCGTATACTTGTTGCTGACTTTCCCTAAGCTCAAATCTGAACTCAGGGAAGTCTGCTTCAATACTCAACCGCTTATCAACTATCTCATAGTCTTTAGGTATTAAATCAGTTCTACCAATAGGAATGGTAATTAACCCCTTCTTAATGATGCCCATGTTCTTTATAACCTGAGGAGGTTCGTCAGCATTCCACGAAGGTATTTTATAGGTTAATTCCTTATCAATAGCATCCTGTAATTCAGGCGTGCAATCCATAAATATCCTATTACTTAAAACTGCTTTACTCATAAGCCTAGATCTGTTTTTGCGATTATATACTTTTTAACAAAATCACTTCGTACTATGTCAGCAGCTTCAAAGTCGACCAATGTAAACTCTCCCATTGCTTTTAGTACTCGAATAAATTTTGTTAGCCCATTATCAGTAAGGTCTGCTTGTCTGAAGTCTCCACAAAATATAACTCGACAACCTTCACCCATGCGAGTTATAATTGAATCTAGCTCATGAAAAGACATATTTTGACACTCATCGATGAGTACAACTGCATCTCGTAGTGTCACTCCTCTAATAAAAGAGGTTGTCATAAAATGAACTAATCCTTTTGTTTTACAAATCTCGTAAGCATCGCCTCTTTGAAATAACTCTATACAAATGTCCTTATAAGGTTCTTCATAAACTGAAGATTTTTCCTTTTCGTTACCAGGCAAGAAACCAATGTCTCTAGTGGGAACAGCACTACGGATTATAACTAGGCTACTGTACTCATTCTTTAATATATCGTCAAACGCTAGGTAACAAGATATGAATGTTTTACCAGTTCCAGCTACTCCGTGCAATACTAGATGTTTATCACTCTCAAAGGCTTTGAGCTGATTCTTGGTAAGAGGCTCAATTTCTTGTAGCTGTAAATTTCCAGATGCTAATAGTCTATTTCTTTTTGCCATTTATATTTTCCTACGAGTATCTTTCTGGTATGACTCAGAGTACTCGTATAATTCCCAAGGGAATCCGTGAAGATGCAAGACCCCTGCCCAACGCATATCATCTGCAGGAGGTCTTGGTACGGTGAAGGGAGAGTTACAACCTTTTACGTATACTAAGGTTGCAACATCTCTTCGCACTATCTTCGTTATTTTTAAGTATTTTAAGGTAACAAATAAAGTTTTCTGGTATATAAATGGAGTACCAGTAGAATCAATAAAAGTGTTCCTTGGTTGCTTTAGTATGCCTACAATATTATTAACAGAGCGATTAAGTCTCATCATAGTGAAAGGGCTTTGAAGTCTTCTCAGTCCGAGAGTATCTCCTCGCATATTCTTATCATCTACAATTTCTCGGTCTATAAACATAAGACCATCCTGTGTACTCCAGTTAGAGTTAGGTAACTGAAACACAGGAAACTTAATCTTCGTAATAGTTTTGTAGGTTATTATCACAAATACTGACCGTACTTAGTCTCAAACTTGCCCATTGAGTAGTCTCCTCCTATATCGAAGTCACAACCTACAGGAGCACCTGGTATAGAAATACCGCGATCCATCTGAATAAACTGCTGTAGTTTGCTACGATACATATCTACTTCTTCATCGGGAACTTCTGCAAGAATGGAGTCATGTACTAGTGCGAAGATTTTAGACTTCATACCTTTAGCATTAATATATGCTTCCATATCTATTGCACCTAACAAGTTAATGTCAGAAGCGGCAGACTGAACTAGAAAGTTTAGACCTGACCGTATTGTATGGCTCTTAATACCTTTATCAGTTGATGCCACATTTGGTAGCCTGCGCTTTCTACCGAAGAAACTATAAATAAAGCCGTTTTGCTCGATATACTTTTCGTTGTGATTAATCCAGCTCTTGAGCTTGTGAAAGCTCTTGAAGTAGTCATCAATAACTTCCTGAGCTTCTTGAGGGCTGAAGAAAGTGCCAGAACTCTTGGTAACTTCCTGACTAATCTTTCTAGCACCAGCACCGTACATAATACCGAATGTTACAGCTTTAGCAGCCTGACGCTCTACAGAGTGTAGAGTAGCAACATCTTCGACATCACAAGGTAGCTTAAATACTGTCTTAGCGATTGTACTATGAAAGTTACCTCCAGAGCGGAAGACTTCCATCAACGCTTTATCCTCTGCAAGAACGGCAGCTACATATACCTCGGCAGTTGTTAAGTCCATTGCAACAATCTGATGCCCTGGGCGTGCTTTGATACAGCCCTTAACAATGGGATTGTCTCGTGGCAACTGCTGCATATTGAGCTTACCGCTAGAGCTTAGACGACCGGAAGTAGTTCCATGCAGATTAAAACCTGTACGAAGGTGACTATCGCGGTCTAGTTGTGGAATAATCTTATCTAGGTAAGTATTCTTGATTTTTGACTTCTGACGAATATCGAGAATCAAGGCTGGAACATCCGATTTCTCAGCAAGTTCACCTAGAACTTCCGCATCTGTAGAGTTTGCGCCCGTGCCTGTCTTCTTGCCTGTAGGCTGTAGCCCTAGGAAATCGAATAACAAGCTACGAAGTTGCACTGTACTGTTAGGATTGAACTGCTTGCCTTGAACTTCTTCAAATCGAGCAATAGCAGGATTTGTGTAGAGAGTTTTGACCGCTGCATCAATATCCGACTGCATTAATTCTTGAGCAACAAGAAGTCGAGTCCTATCAAAAGGAACACCGTTATCTTGTACATTCAGAAGAAAGCGAGTACCAGGTATAAGAATATTATCATATACCCATAACAGTTTAGCATTTTGCTTGATCTTCTTGAACTTTTCGTATACTAGAAATGTAACTAGGGAGTCCATTGCAGCGTATACTTTCATAGTATTAAAAGGAATTAAGTCCCATGAGAACTGCTCCTTGAGAATACCATGACTCTTACGATACTCACCAATCCACTCATACATAGGCTGCTCGTAGTCTCCGTAAGGAGTGTACTTCATAGCCAGTTGCTTGAGTCCGTGAGTACCTGGGTTCTCGTCAATCAAGTAGTGTAGGAGCATAGTATCTTCAATCTGCGGAAAGTTGAAATTGAAGTGATACTGAAAGAACGCCAAGTCAAACTTAGCATTGTGAAAGATTACAGTCTTCTTGTCAAAGAGTTCCTGTAACAGTGCTTCAGTGGTTTCATCAAAGCACTCAGTATCAATGTATGCACCTTTTTCACCGTCGTAAGACAGTGAGAGACCTAGCATATGCCCATCACGAGGATATAAGCCAGTAGTCTCTGAGTCAAGAGCAACGTGAGTATAATCATAATCAATTGCATCTTGAATAAATGCGTTTGCAGTCGCAGTATCTTGAATACCGAAAGCAATGCTTTCATCTACAAACGTTTCTTGCTTAGTACCACTGATAAAGCCAATGATACTATCTTTGGAATCTTCCCAAGTCTTACGAGCTTCGGGTTTGAATGCGAGCATAGCAGGATTGATTACAGGCAGGAACTTTTGCTCTACTACCTTACCCGAATACTCCGTAACAGAATTAATTTTTGTGAAGAATTTGAGAGCGTCACTGCCCACTAGAATAATCCAGTCGTAGAGACTACTATCGATTTCGATATCGCAGTCTTTTTTGAGAACTTTCTTAATGGTAGGATTTGAACATAGTTGAAACTGATCGAACTCGAAAGCTCCATCAAATTCTTGTCGGAAGTTAGTCTTGCTTGGTTTAGTCTCTATTAATGCGACTTTAGGCATATAGTTTTCTCGCTAGTGTAGTTACTTTAGTTTCTGATAGTTCACCAGGGTCAGTTCCATTGAGATGGATATTTCTGGTAGTGAGACCAACTTTCTCACACATATCAATTATTATGGTTGCTGCTTTTTGTCCTGCTTCGTCTCCGTCAAAGAAGATGTCTACTCCTTCAACTCCCTGCATTTTAAGTATTTGTAGTTTCTCTTCACTTACATTCTTTGTTCCAAAAGAACATACTGCGTTTGTTAATCCTTTATCATGTAAGTTTAACATATCATAGATACCTTCTACAAGTATTATTTTACCATCTCTAGCATTTACTTTGGGATAGAAAGGTAACTTTGCTCCAATTGGATTAATCTTGTATTTAGGTATGCCATTGCTAGTGTGTCGTCCGTTAAATGCTACAATATTCCCACTAATATCTCGTACTGGAAATACTATGCGACCTATGAAATCTGGGGCATGATGCTGAAATGCTTCGAACTTAGTGTAAGTCTCTGGTTTGAGACCCCGCCAATCCCCGCTGTAAGGCTCTGCACCTTTTGGCATTGCCAAGCCAATACTTTCTGATCTTTTCTGTAGTATCTTACGCTTTAGTAAATCTCTTCGTAGCTGTAGTTGGTTTACCTTTTCTCCGTAGAGAAAGAATACGTTACCCTTGTAAGCGCACGAAAAGCAATTGAATATACCAGTTACTTGATCGATACGCATACTTGGATTAGAATCATCATGCTCTGGGTTTAAGCATTTTACTATAAGGTCTTTGCCTTTCAACTGAAAGTCAATGTCTTTCTTAGTTAATAATTCTTCTACTGTCACGCTCTGTACTGCTCCGCTTCGGCTCTTCCTAACCCTAGTAATACTCTTGCTTCGTCTCTTACTTCGGCAGTTACTGCGTGTCCAAACTTGCCTGGGTCTACTAGATTTTTTAGAAATCTATAGACATCTTCTGACATTATTGGTGATGGTTTCATTACTTTCCTATATGCTCCACATTGTCGATACTGATTACTTGATAGGCACCTTTGTTGTACGCAGGTGCTAGTGTGTATTTCTTAGATACTTCTGCTCTATAAGAGTCATCTGTTTTGGTAGGTACTGCTGATTTAGATACTACAGAGGGGTACTCTGGAGTTTCCCTGCGAAACACCTGTGATGTAGGTGTGTAGGGCACAAACTTAGGCTTGGTGCGCTTAGGCTTGGGGGGCAGTTTTTTACGGTTACGAGTGACTGGTCGATACTTGCTATCTGTATAAACCATCATAGAAAAGAACTCCTGTAATTATTTAATATGTATATTATACTAAAAAAGAACAGGAGTGTCAAGAAGTATTTTAGAGATCGTCAATACTTTCACCAGATTTAAGCTCAGAGTTCTCTGCATCTTTTGGAGACATAGAACTCTCTGGCCCAATCTTTAAGGAATCCCACTGCATTGTAGAAGTGAAAGAATCCATAGAGTTATTACGCATCTTAACGCAATTGAAAGTGATACAGTTATCTTCAGGACTCCAGGTCTCTAGAGCGTACGCAGCATCTGCGGCGTCCAAGATACCCTTTGCGAATCTAGCTTCACCACTAGCGTCAGTTTGGTAAGGAGAGAATATTGGAACCTCAAATTCCTGTGCCATTGCTTTTAGCGCCTTACTAACTTCTATCTGCTCAGTCCAGTCATACTGACCGCCGCGTGAGGGCAGGGCAGAACGCTTTACTTGATTGATATAGTCAACAATGACTACACCTACATTCAGCGACTTGACTTTCTTATCAAGCTCCGCTTTGATTTTGGATATTGTCAAAGACGGATCATACACAACATCTAACTGCTGAGTCGGGAGAAGCTCGCAAGTAGAAGTTAGAGTACGATGGAACTTTTCGAAGTCTCTGTGCTGTTTGTAATCTTTCAAGCAGTCAGCCCCGCCAGTAAAGCGGTTAGCCCACCATCCAGCAACTTTTTCCCATTCAGTAATATTAAGGTTTTTCAACTTTAATCTAGAGAATGGTATCCCCGTTGCGATTGCAGCACAACGTTGAAGAGTTTGTCTACTATCCATCTCAATAGTGAAATAGATTGCAGACTTGCCTGAGTTAAATACATTGTTAGCAAGATTGGCACAAGTTATTGATTTACCTGACCCACGTCGACCTCCGACAAGAATAAGATCTCTAGGAGAGAACTTAATCTTATCATCATAATCTGAGTTGAGGCCGAGTGGAAGGTACTTGCTTACCTCCTCATCCGGATCGAAGAGTTGAATATATTGCATATTCTCTTCTGGGTCTTGAAGTTCAACTTTGTTTTCTACGTCAAGAACGATCTGGTGAAGATGTGCAAGAGACTCATCTGCGTCTTCAAAAGCCACAGACTGGTCTATATAGGTTTCCAGAGACCCCAAAATTTCTCTTTGCGCGTACTCATTCTTCAGATATTCGAGAAGGTGTAGAGGCTCAGCCTCCACTTCTATGCCTTCTATAGCATAGAGCCTATCGCGTGTAGCACCATCACGAATCTCATAGCGAAGATCATCAAATGTAGGCACTTGATGATACTTATCGCAATGAGAATTGATAACCTTATATAGAGTGTCATACTCTGAAGGTAGATAATGTTTACGCAACCGGCTCCAAGTCTCGAAGTCTTGCAAAGCAATGACTTGCTTGATTAAAGCACTAGCGATATTCAATTAAGGTGTCTCCCGAACCTATCAAAACAAGTGCTAGTCAGAATTAACCAACACTTGGTACTACTATACTACTGTGCAGCTTTTTCTTTCTTAGCAGCACCATCATAGTCAGCGGCAGTGATGCCACGACGAGTTAGCATAGTTTTAACACCACGAACAGTTTTGCCGACAGTCTCTGCGATCTGCTCTACTGTAAGGTCTGCGATGTTTCCGATCGCTGCAAGAGGATCTTCTTTAGCGCCAGACTTAGTGTTTTCCTGGCGTGGGATTGCATCGATGGCACCAGAACGAAGGAGGCTAAGAGCCTTACCACGAACTGAGCTTACGCTACGACCCATTGCTTCGGCGATAGCCTCTACAAACGCGCCAGAGTTAACCATCTCAACGAAAGTAGCTTCTTCAGCGTCTGAGTATGTTTTCACAGTCTCAGGCTTAGGAGCAGCTTTGATGTGACCAGTTAGTTCCATAGACAGAATCTTTCCTTGAATCTGCTTAGGAGAGAATGCGCCCTGCTCAAAGTACTGGGCAACTTCGGCATAAGTATATGTGCCGCTGTTGTCAGATACAAAAGTAGCGAGAGTCGCTTCTTGCTCTGCTGAGAAGGCTTTGCCTCCTGCTGCTGATGCAAGCTCTACTTCGAAACCCATCTTACGCAATTTGCTAGAGATGGATCGTGAAGATGTTTCAAGCTCTTCTGCAGCGGCTGCTACAGTTGCTTGTGATACGGGGGACTCATTGCCTACATAGCCAGTGAGTTGTGTTGTGCGTTCGTCATTCCACTTAGGGACTGCCATTATATATTCTCCAAAATAAAAGTTTTAAGGTTAGTGATTACTTCAACGCCAGATTCTCTGGCTTTGATAGTCTTTGCGGATTCTATACCACTTTCGTTTACTAGAATCTCTACATCTTTTGTTAAACTGCTTTTGACAGTATAACCTAAACTTTCAAGTTCCGCAGTAGCTTCAGCTTTAGTTTTATAACTCACTAACTTGCCAGAGATGCAAACTACACCTTTGGCAGCGGTAGCGACTTGTGTTACTGCTGAAAACTTGAAAGAGAAAGGTAAATAACCGTCATAAAAAGAATAGAAATCATGTGTAATCCAGTGCATAAGACTTTTTGCAGCTTTCTCCCCTAAACCAGCTTTGGCACAGATACCATAGTCTATGTCTTCAATTCGATTGCAGACTTTGGATAATTTTTCTGCGGCAGTTTTGCCGATTAGAGGGATACTAAATGCAGGTAACAAAGTTTCTAGTGCTACTAGCTTAGAGTTTTCTATCTCTTCAAACAGTTTGTGTCCTAACTTCTCCGAAGAGAGCTTCTCACAAATAACATCTAAATCCAGGGTATAGATCTCCTCTAAACTGGTGAGTCCCAGTTTATTTATGGAGGCAGGACCGAGTCCTTTGATTTTTAATGTTTTTGCGAAATGCTCCAGCTTTTTAGCTGATTGAGAATCACAGTCAGAATTTCTACAGTAAAGCAGATGGTTCGACCATTCAAGTGACGAGTTGCACGAAGGGCAATGTGTCGGGGCTTGAATTTCTGTCATTCGGGTTCTTCCTCAAAGTTGAAAAGATATTATACGGAAAACTAAGGTAAAAGTCAAGAATTATTTTTTGAGAGGTATCCTACTCTTTTTACGACTCTTGGGATGATCTCTCCACTTCGGATAACTTCCACCTGACAACCTATTTCTAGATCTAAGTCTCGTATGTATTCGATATTGTGCAAGGTAGCCTTAGAGACTGTAGCATCTCCTATTAGAATAGGCTCTAGAATTGCAACAGGGCTTACGACCCCGCTCTTACCTACTTGCCATACAACATCAAGAAGTGTTGTTATCACTCCTTCCTTCTGCTCCTTAAGAGCAAAAGCTCCTCTAGGATGATGAGCAGTAAAGCCCATCTCCAAGAAAACTTCGTAATCATTGATTCGATATACAATACCATCTGTAGGATAGTTACTTGCATCAAATTTGTACACAGACTTAAAGCCTTGTATTTCTAACGCAAGCATTGCTCTTATCCAAGTTCTAAAATCAATGTTGCCCTGGATATCGTATGCTACAAACTCTACTGGGCGAGTTTTAAACTCTTCTATGCTTTTAAGGTTCAATGACCCCGCTGCGACGTTACGAGCATTTGTTACAGAGGAAGGGCATACAACCTCTCCAGTAATCTGAACAGTGCCTGTAAGTAGAATTTCGTTAGGGACAAGATGTGCTATCTTATCAGTGATGATCTGACCTTTTACACCATCGCCACGAGTAAGACCCATTGCTAGTCGTCCATTTACATATAGAATGGACACTGCTGCACCGTCTAACTTAGGAGTAGATACATAATCTTCTAAGTTGTTACAGACACCTTCCAGCTCAAAGAACTTCTGAAGGGAATACATTTTATATGTGTGAGGAGTTCCACCGCTATCAGTGTGACCAACTTTACCATAAGAATATCTATCAGCAAGAGCATCAAACTCTCCATCTGATATAACAGGGCTGCCTTCGTAGTAGCACTTGGCTGCATAGTCTAAAAAGTCTTTCAATTCTTCTCTCCATCAATTTATAAAACTATTATATATAAATTCAGATAAGAAGTCAAGAATTATTTGTAGATATCCTCAATAAGTTCTTTGAAGTGTTCCTGTATTACAGCTTTAGATTCTGCTAGGGACAATATTTCTGTGAGACCTATGAATAGCTCTTTTGAGTTAGAGAAATCAATAGGCATAGAAATACCTTCGGGAGTAGGTTTCCACTCTTCGAAAAAATCTAGGTAATACTTTCTTAGGCTAAGATATTCAACCCCACGAAAGGTACTTACAGTTAAACGAATCTGAACTTCTTTATCAGTATCGTAGTGTATAGTTCTTTCGTAGAGTTCGGGGGCTTGATATAAGTCCATTACTACTTACCGTTTTTAAGTACAGAGGCTAAAGGCACTACGCTAGTAACAGTAGAAGGCTTCAACAGCCTGTAAGAATCTGTGTCCCAACAAAATAATAGCAATGTAGTTTTGTCTTCTTTAGCTCGGCTACTCTTATCTTTAATATAAGGTGTAGAAAAGTCAAGAGTACAAACATTATACTTTAGCTTGTTAGAGTTCTCACTTCTATATGTTATAACAGCGTCTCCGTAATCTCTTACTAGAGCGGCTAGGGCTTCTTTTTTCATCTTTCTTCCTTTGTTGCAGGTTAGCAAAATCTTTTGCAATGCTGACTTCTCAGGCTCAAGATGTAGATGCAAAGAAACGCCAGAGAGCGGGGAACTCTCTGACGTCTACCAGGCCTGTTAGGGCTTGGATTTAGGCATTAACAGCGGTAATTACAGCAGTAAAATACTGTGCAGCTTTACCTGTCAACTTCTCGACAATATCATTGTCAATCTCTTGACCCGCATCGGTGAGTGCGGCTATTAATGACTCCTGAGCGGCGGCTTTAGATACTCGCGTACCTCCAGCACTAGTGCCTCCAGAAGATTTACTTGAAGCGGCAGGAGTCTTCTTAACATAGACACCAGCTTTGGTTAGAATCATCCGAACACCGTTAGGTGACTCTTCATATTCATCTGCCAAGTCCTTGACGATCTCCATAGAGTTCTCAGGGGTGGGGTCTGCTCCTTCGTACGCTTCAATTACTGCTGCTTTCTTCTCGTCGTCCCATGCCACGATTTGTTTCTCCTTCTCTAAATTTGAAATAATATTATATAAAAGTTTCGAGCTTTCTGTCAAGAACTATTTTTTACAATGTCTCTAGATTTACGCCATATTTCTTTAAGTGCGTAAGTTTACCAAGATCATAAGCTGTGGAGGATGCAAAAAATCCACCCGCTGATACACCTGGAAACATAGAATCTTCACTATCTGTAGCTTCTGAAATGTGTATGTCGTAACACTTGCACGCATATTTTGCTTCATAGTCAGTATTAGCGAGACCCTTTTTAGATTGAACATAAGTAGGGCTTAGTTCCTGCATAACTGTACCTGCACGATGATACCTAGCAGACCAGACTATCTCACCTATCTCAAAAGAATCGGAAACACACTCATCTGGAAGATAGTCTATTTCTCCTACTTGGTCTTTTGAAGTAAGTCTTTGTGGTACTCCAACTTTTTCGATCAAATTCTTGACGAAAGACGGAGATCGGTACAAACCTTTAGCAATATCTGCTATTGTAGCACCTTGAAGATAACTCATTACAGCTTCTCCAATCTCTATGTCAGTAGCTGGCTTACCTCGATTCATTGATTTGCGCTTAGAAATATATGCTTGAGTCTCTAAGAAATCTTCAATGATTCTATCTAATCTCGTAGTGTTATACGAGATGTTGAGCATATCACACGCGGCTTTTTTCGTAATCGCCGACTGTGAAGAACCCTCTCCAGGTGTCAAGAGGGCTATTACTTTCTTGATGTTGGCTGCGCTCAGATTCTCGTAATCCTTCTTCTTTACTCCGCGCCTCATTCAGTTTTGCCTCCAATTTGAATAATAAACAACATATTGCGTGTGCTTCGTGATAACATCCAGTCTCTTCGTCTAGCTCCTCTTCCATACTCTGAAAGATATGCCTTAGAGCTGCGCTAGTGTATCTGTTTTGTAGGTTATCTAGCTTCTTCCAGTTATGTTCGCCATATTTAACTGCACCAAATGTTAGTACATCAGCTACTTGTTCTATAGCTTTGGGAGGAAGCAGGTGCATCTGGGGTTTTCCTCCATCATACTTTTTGCCTTCACTCATCTTCAATTACCATCCAAGTTATTAGAATACCGCTGCACACGACAATTAGTGTTGTGTTCAATAAGACTTCCATTACTTCTCCAAATAAAAATATATTATACTGAATTTATAGCACTTCGTCAAGAAGTAAATTCAGATATCATAGGAAAGATTTCCTTTAATTCTTCTGCACAGGCTAGTGCAATTTCTCGATGTTCTTTCTGCGTTTCGACCCCGCTACGGATTTCTATGTAGTGTAGCCAGCTTCGCAGAGTTCCGTTCAT
>ERZ807291.3243-NODE-3243-length-23389-cov-5.738150_pt1 | contig 23389 bp, 24 predicted proteins | sample MGYA00521257_ERZ807291 | MGnify/ENA primary metagenome ERZ807291 (study PRJEB31413, sample SAMN03169783) | marine metagenome | biome: Marine; feature: Water; material: Subsurface seawater | place: North Sea | collected 2011-04-28 | depth 1 m m ... | reverse complement strand
GGTTGATTCAAGGAGTTGGTCAAGGTGCTGATGCAAAAGCGGCTCAACAGGAACAACCAGCGGAACCTGCTGCTACGGAACCTGCTGCTGCAGAACCGGGAGATCCAAATTTTGATGGGACACAGGATGTGTCAAGAGGTGGTGGTAGTCCGGAGGGAGCCACTCCTCAACAGACAGGGGATGCAAATTATGATAAGGCTGCAGATTTAGATTTTGATGGTGATGTTGATGCTCGAGACGCTTCATTGTACAAAATGCAACAACGTTACGATACTGCTGGTGTGAATGCTGATGCATCACAATTGGCTGGTGGTCCTGGAATGGATGCTGTTAACACTCCAGCTCCAGTTGCTGCTCCAATCGATACAACAACCGGTGGGCTTGCGGGTGGTATAGTAGGAGGTGCGCATGCAAACGATAAGTCTAAGAAGAAGAAAGACCACACCGGCACTACAAGAAGTGCTGGTGGTAATCGATTGGAAGAGGAGTTAATTAGTGAGATATGGAACTCTAGTAAAAATAAGCAAGATATCTTGAAGAGACCCGGTTGGGGGAACAGAGATATTAGTTAATTGTACTGATATTCAGCTACTAACTTCTCTTCAATAACCGGGAGCACTTTCTCCCACACCTCTTCATTGTCACGCCATTGCTTGTAGTAGCCTAGTTTGGTACCATCAGGTAATTGATATGTACTACCCGTCTGTACAATGGCTCCGTGATTGACAGCTATATTCAATAGCCCGGAATATTTGTCTAGACCGGTTTTGAAATTCAAATACATCTCTGCTTCCAAGAATGGTGGTACAAATCTATTTTTAACAGTCAATGCACGTAGAGTTGTTCCACTGTAAGTTTTAGCCTCAGCAATCATTTTGTCAGATTCATTGTTTTTATCATGACGTTCATCTTTTTTTGCTAATTGAACTAATACACTTGCCAAATACACAGGGCCTTTACCACCAGATTGGTTTTTTACCAATGTTGGGAACATTGCTGCCGGGTCATCATATGTGTGATTACTAAACAAGATGGTTGTGTCAGCTTCTGCAGCCTTGAATGTGAGTGTTCTCATCATTCTTTTGAGACCTTTGGCCCGGGTTCCCATGTCCATGGCACTTTTATCCTTGCCAATATCATCAATTTCTTTTTGACTAGCCAAATTACCTAGACTATCGATGCTGATTAGAAATTTACCTTGTTGGTTGTTCTCGATTATGTTGTCCAGGAATTGTACTATCTGGTTACGAGTTTCTTCTACTGTTTGAACTGGTACATATTTAACCGTGGACGGATCTAGACCAACACCTCTCACACTACTCTCATCAACCGCGGCCTCTGTATCAAATATAACAGGTATCATACCTTCACGTTGAGCGCTCGCAAGAATTTTATTTATTATATATGTTTTTCCGGCCATACTAGGTCCCGCGAAGCCAGTGACTCTACCCTGAGGTACCCCTTTATATAGACTACCACTGATGATACTATTAAGTACTAAACATCCGGTATCATGCCAAGATTTTACATTGCTGAGTGTGCTCTTATCTAAGAACCCTGCTAATGAGTTCATTTTATCTAGACTACCTAGAGCTTTTAGAGCTTCCGAGGATATCCCGGAGGTTGATTTTTTACTCACGATACTTCAGCTTCTTGAGCTTGGGATTTGTCACCAGCGTCAAACAATTTAACCTCTTTTGGAGGGTTAGAAGCAGCACCACCAGCTTTTTCAAACTCTTCAACTGTTGGTGGGTTTACATTGGCTTCTTTGGTCATCATTTTTTCATATTGATCATACAAACGAGAATCTAAATCAAATGATTCTGATGTAGAGATAGAGGATTTATCAAATGTCCAACCTAGACCTTCCGCACGTTTTTCATCATTAACGAATTCTCTAAAGAAGAACGGAATCAATTGTACAGCTAACTGTCCGGTTTGTTGGTTCGGTTGTATAAACAACGTTGCCGGGTTCTGGAGAACTAGGTTGTTCTCTGTTTCATTTTTAAATTCACCGAGAATGGTTCTTCCGGCGGCGTCTACAATTACTCTTAAATCTAGGCTCATATGTATATGATATAATATTTTATACAATAAGTCAACATAAATTATGCTAAAAGTTCAAACAAGTCTGTCTGTACAGCCATGCCAGGTTTCTTAGCTTTCCACTTGACACAATCATAGAATCTCTCGATGATACTGAACACAATCTTATCAAACATTAGCTCTCGATCGAGTTTGAATATCTCTTTAAATTCATCCGGGTAATAATATTTGTAACCTATTGCGTTCACTCCGTACCGGTTTGGTTGTTGTACATAGAAATATCTAACCTTGTCCCCGCTACTAATTGGCTCGTACTTGTTGGTTAGATCTAAACGATCCAATATAGTATTATATATGTAACTTGACTTGACATGTATTGGCATGCCCTTACATGTATTGAACTCGGTGCATCTGCTAGCATACTTGTCATATTCCTTACAACCCATACTGAATGATATGTCTTCCACTGGAAGATCTTTGAATATGTCGTATGTCTCGTTGAGTATTTTGTTAGTTTCTCCGAGGTTTTGACCAGTCATCATTGTCTCAATAATCTTCTTGATGTATGGTTTGACTGGCTCCGGGAGTGTGGTTCTCACCACCTCAACACCAGTATATTTAAACTTGTTAACGGGTATACCCTCATCGTCTAGTACATGAAGTACATATCGTTTTTTCTCTAAAAACATACCTACATCTGCAATACACTCTCGTTTGAATACAAACCGAGGATCATGACTATTTAATGTCCGGGATGCCCAGCTAGTGATCTCCTTGTTGAGATGTTTTTCAATATCTTGGGCGGTTTTATATGTTGTGTCTGCAATCTTACCATTCTCGCAGAGTGGTTGGTTAAAATGATCGTTTATACTTTTGATACTAATGTAACTGGAATCTGTATCGTTATATTTGATTACATCCTCTAATCTAAGATTATCGTTACCGGTTAGATTTTTGATATATTCATAGAGTATCTTATTTGATTGTTTGATAACAGCTTGACCAGTCAGAGTTATACTTCTAGCTATATCACTATCACCTAATGGTGCATATTTGTTACCAAAATAACCATATATACTGTTGATCAAGATCTTGACAGTGTACTGCTTGACCCAGAATGTTTCAGATTCAAATTTTTTATCTCTATATGATGGGTCTGATGTATCAAGTTTGGATAACTCTAGACGAGACTTATCCATCGCGTCTCTGAACTCCACTCGCTGTGTGTATAGTTTATCAACAATCTTAGGTATTATACCTTTAGTTTTTTGACTGAATAGAGCTTTGGCTTTTGTGATGGCTATTTTATCTTTTTTCACAAATTTTATAAATTTGTCATGTGTTAGTTTGAATATTTTACCATTTACATGTTTTACTACCACATGTTCAGCATTCTTCTCAACTATAGTGCCCACCTTTGTTTCAGGTGAGAGGTTGAGAGTTATCATGGTGCTTGGATACAGACTGTTCGCATCGAAGCTTACTATATCTTGTTGAAAGCCGCGTTCTGGTTCACCTACATATGCACCTTCATATTTACCATCCTTGTTGAAGTCCTTTACAAATGTCGGTATCACATAACCATCATTTCGTGCTTGAATGACAGAGGCTCCTGTAATGACGGTTAATGTACCCATGGCACTTTCTAGAGGTGCTAAACCTACATATGCTAACATTCTCAATAGTTTGAGATATTGTAGCTTTTCTTCCATTTGAACAAGTAAGTTTACATCTTGAATGTTGTAATCTACAAACGTCTTCCAATTTTCATCTGCGAGTTGTGCTAGATTTATATTACCATAATCTATTTTCTTGTCACCCAGCTCTATTTCCGCGATTGTGTCTAGTTTGTAGTTGGGTCGTAACCCCATGCTAAATTTTTTGTATATATCTAAGTAATCTAAACTAGCGACTCCTTTTATGAACCAACGATATCTTGTTCTTCCGAATTGTCCGGCGATCTCTCTGCAATACACATCACCTACTGGGCTCAGTTTCTTATATTCATTTTCATCTAGAACTCTACCCATCCGGCAAATAATATAAGGTATATCAAACAGTTCACTGTTCCACCCGGTAACGATGTCTGGGTAGTCTATCATGACGTAATCAATGTATCTCCGGAGCATCTCCACCTCAGTCTTGCAATGATAGTATATTATATCATCTTTGTTTATTTTACTGTTAGCCGTGCCGATGTTTGTTGTCTCGTATGGTTTTGTACCCCAGGAGTAAAATTTGTTTTTCAGGCTGTCATATAACGTGATGACGTTTATTGGATGTGTTGGGTCGTCTACATCTGGGAATGTATCCGGGCTATAAGTCTCAATATCAATAAAGTGAACTTTGAGTGGGTGTTGAGTGAATTGCTTGTCTTCGTTTTCTTTCCAGAACTGGTCGATTAGAAATTGTTGTTCACTAGGTATATTTTCAAACACTCTCTTAACTCCACAATCTTTTACGAACTTATATCTATCATACTGTGTACGGAATGTACGTTTTTTTACTGGGGTACTGAATATACTGGTCCCATTACTCTTACCATTAGTCTCATAATACACATATGGGTTGAATGACATATCATAACAGACTCGTTCTCCGGATTTGTCCCACGTGAAGAGCTTACACAGCTCGTTTTTAGCGTCATATATTATATTCCTATACACGCTCTAATTATAGCTTGTTGCTACAATTTTTTCAACTAGGTAGTTGTTCTTTTAATTTACCTATTTGATTCGAGAAGCTTGAAACTACATCACCTAGCACTTTACCAACTTGCGCTGGTTGGAGATTCGAGCTCATCAAATTGTCAATTTCATTTACAAATGATTCACTCAAATTTATAGTCTGTTCTGCAATAGACTTGGTCAATGGGTCATGTCTTATCACTTCTTTTTCAACAACTTGAATTTTTGTCTTAGTTGTGGCGCGTTTACGAGCAGTTGCTGGTTTCTTAGCTGTTGGTGTTTTCTTTTGTGATGTCATTTAATTTATTTATATTGTGTCTATCCGGATGGCCATAGGGATATTTATAAACTTCAAAATATTTCATATACAATCCCTCTTCTGTTTATTCTCTAAATTTATGTGGTGCGTGTACTACACGTTTTTCATGAGCTTAAAAATGTTTTAAGATTACCAATATCATTAGCACCTCTTATTGCTGTTATATTCGGGAATACATCTCTGAAGAATTTAAATTGAGTAGGATCAATGATATCTCTCCCCATGGGGTGAGAGACATTATTTATAGGATGTGTATCGATATTAATATCTAAATACTTGTAGAGTTGTCGTATCAATTCAACGAAATAATTCTCACCCATGTGATTGTGGGTTACGGTAAACTTTTGGTGTTTATATTGAGATTCCATCCATCCGTTCATATCCAACCTAATGTCGTATATCTTGAGCTCTCGCTCGTACCGCTGAATATTTTCACGCCTATAAGTTTGAAAATTTTTATTCATTGGGTATTCATCTTTTAATAATTGAATCAGTTTTGGGTCGTCAGATTCTTGCAAGTACTTTATAATATCTGCGTTTTCTTGATGTATTTTCTTAGCATATTCAATATAAGGCTCAAGGCTAACTCTATCGTTAATATGTGCAAAAAATCTAGTATCAGGTATACAAATTTTCAGGCCAGTGGCAACATTATCATGCAAGTATTTAGTATGTAATTCAGGTATCACACTCTTCCCACTATGGTCTTGAAAAATAAAAACATCTGCTTCTGCAATTTTCTCATGAACACATGGGTAGACATCATTCTGCTTCTTACTATTATCAGGTGTCCACACAGCAAACGTTTTAGATTTTTCCCAAAAGTGACTAAGCCCACAATCACCACAATCAACAACTTCATATTGCGGCAGATTTTTTTCAAAGTAATTACTAATTGCACATGCTTGACAATTACCAAAGAATAATATTTTTTGTTTTTTTATTGGCATATTAAAATTGCAGTTAAAATTTTCATGATAAAATATCTTTTACTATGGATATTCTTATTTCATCAGGGTTTTACATTGCTGAGTGTACTCTGATCTAAGAACCCTGCTAATGAGTTCATTTTGTCAATACTCCCGTGATGTCATTTAATTTATTTATATTGTGTCTATCCGGATGGCCATAGGGATATTTATAAACTTCAAAATATTTCATTCTATTCTCTTTGGATTCTAACCATAATCTATCTACTGTACTGTAATTCTTATCTACAATTTTCATATACAATTTCTTTGATCCAAATATATTTTGCAAGAGTGAAATCATTTCAGAGCCAGTGTTGAACTTCTCGTTACATAATTTATATGTATCTATATCTTGACATATGACAGGTATACCCATCGCGCACCCTTCGAGATATTTTATATTGCTCTTACACTTGTTGAATATGTTGTTGTCTAGCGGGGCTACCATGGCATTTATACCCAGTTCTTTGACTTTATAAGGGTAGTCATGTAAATGTACCCATTTATGAAACTCAATGTCACCACTATCGACATACTTCTGAAGCTGGTTAGGGATACCTCCTAAAAATACCCATTTAAATTTGTCTCGTGTATTTACTATCTCATCTATCACGTGCGTCATATCATCCGTGAGATTGTTCTTCTGATGGCAGTCAAAATGACTACTACTACCAGCATATAACACTCTGGGTCGCTTCCTATGCTTATCATAAAGGCTGCTTGTAGATTTTCTGTCGAACATGCGACCTATCCATGATCGAGATGGGTAATTGGGTAGTACCGTTATATTTTTTTGGTTGGTTTTATTTAAAAAATATTCTCTCATAGCTTCACATGTTACTGTCATTTCATCACAAAACTCCATCATGTATTGTATATCCTGACGAGTCTCATCTGATGTGAAGGCAGAGCGGAATGGGTTATATTCCGGGATATCCTCCCCAAAACATATATCATCTATCTCATACACAAGCCGGGCTTTTACGTGGTGTTTGAGAAATTCTAAATATTTTCTCTGCGTTGGGGTAGCTTGTCGTTGTACACGAATACATTCAACTCCATGGAAGTGTTTAGGGTCTGTACACATCACTGTGGAACTCTGTAATACACAGTGTCTATAGGAATTTAACGCCTGTTCTGGCCATAACATTCTCCAGTGACCACAGCCTGTATAATCTGCTAAAAAATTTAAATACCTCGGTAGACTATTCTCTGCCGGTTTAGGTAGTGGTTGTTGATTGGTGATAGGTATAGGTAAATTACCGTACGATATTGGTGCTTTAGAGCCTGGGTTTAGTGGGTTTACAAACATGATTATATATTAGTCTTTTCTGGGTCAAAAGCAACACGTGTTGTTATACCGTTTTCTTTTTGTAAAAATATAACCTCACCTGGAACAGTTTCATTCTGCGTTGTGAAGTTTATACTCTCCTTTCTGTGTGATATTACATACATACCTTCATTATATTTTATAAGTCTTTCATTCAATATACCAATCACGAGATCAACTCCCTTTTCATCTAAGCTACTATCAAACAATTCATCATATACACTGACGTTGAACGATACATCACCTTGCAGGCGTCTTATATCCATAAATGTAAATAGACATGCAAGGTCTATGTTCTTTCTCTCTGCTCCACTGAAGTTGAAGTAACTACATATCTTACCTTTATCGTCAACTATCTGCTCTTCAAAATATTCATTGAAAAATAGTATACAATTACTATCCATCATCTTGAGATAGTATGCTAGTTTACTGTTGAGTAGTTCAAGTATTTTTTTAACTATATATGATTTGACTCCTTCTTCTGAGACTATGAATTTCACTATATCCAATTCTTTGATCTTTGACTTAAGCTTTTCAATGTTACTGGCTATACTATCAAGTCTAGTTTGAGTGTTTTGAATCACGTTGTCAAATTCTGATGATTGTGAGTTTAGTTCCTGTATGTCATTATCTAGTTCACTCAACCATGAGTTGAGCTGGGTCAATCTATTGTTCAAATTTGTGATCTCCTGTTTAAGTAATTTAGATTCTGCTATAGTTTTAGTATTTTCATCTAATCGTTCAGATAACACAGTTTTGATTGAGCAACATTCTTTATGTGTATCACTTTGTGTATCTAATATGGATTTACAGTCCATTATTTTTTGTTTGATGTTGTTTTTCTCTTGTTTTATATGTTCCTTATCATTCTCATCTACTTGTCTCAAACATGTGGGGCATATTGGTGAAGAGCTGACACCGGAAAGGGTTTTGAGTTGTTCTTTGTATATATTGATGTTTGTTTTCTGCTCCACTATACTAGCAGCAGATGTTTGTATCTTAGATTCACATGCGGATAGTCTTCTCGATAGTAAATTATTCTTGGTTTCAAACTCAGATGAATCAACCTGATTCATTGTTTTGAGTTTATTTTTTATGATGTCTATTTCGCGTATGTTATCTTGTTTACGATTTTTATATTTCTCAAGCTTAGATTGCTTGTTAGACTCGTGTAGTTTTTTTTGCTCCAGTTGAGTTTTTATTGATGTTTCGACTTCATCTTTGATTGTGCATTCTGTTTCGAGTTCACGTCTTTTCTCATTATATTCAGCGCGGAGCATGTTTATCATGTCACTAAACACTTCCAGGTTGAGTATACCTTCTATAAATTTTCTCTTGTCTAGTCTTTTCTTAGCCATGAACGGTACAGTGTTGTTCACAGTCATGAGTACACAGTTTTGAAACACTTCCTCAGATGTGTTCAGTAAATCGTTTATAAAATCAGTAGTGTTTAGTATTGTGTCTCTAGTAAAATCTTTTCCGTTTTTATAAATGTAACATTTTGTTGGGTTGAGTAATCTTACAATTTTATATTCAATTGATTGTTGTTTATCCTTGACGTCTAGTGTTAGTGCAACTTCACATTTACCAGATGATATGTTGTTGCATATAAAATCTTTTTTCAACTCTCTCAGAGTGTTACCATATAGTGCGAAATACAATGCATCAGCAACTGTACTCTTACCGACTCCATTGCGACGATCAACCTTATCTTTATTTAAACCTGTTATTATGTGCAGCCCAGGCTTGAAGTCGATAACAACTGGTACTTCACCTACAGATAAGAAGTTTTTTATACTCAGGGTTTTGAAGTGTATATTTTTCATTTACATCTGTTATAGAGCTCTGTTGTATATTGTATTATTTTTTGTTTATCGTCAACATCTAATAGATTGACAAACTCCTCTATTGCGGATGAGATGCTGATCCCGGATAGGTCTTGTTCTCCATCCTCTAATCCAAATTTGTCAAAATTTATATTGTAGTCGGTAGTTAATGTTAATGGTTTATACGAGCTCAACAATCTTAATAGACCCTCAACTTCATCCGGGGCGATGTGTCTATCTACTACAAATCTTATGATGTTGTTTTTAATTTGCTTCTTTATTGTTTCATCTATATCACCATGTTCAACCAACCCGGAGAGTGTTATTTTCTCGTGTGTTGGGGAGATGTTGTTAGGTATGAAATTGTAATTTTTAGTTGATAAGTCTAATATATAAATACCTTTTGTTTGCTTTGTGTCACCAAAATCCATTTGGTATGGGTTTCCTAGATATACAATTCGACCACCCTTATATTCTCGCTCTTCTCTCGTGTGAAAATGACCACTGATTATCAAGTCACTTTTTTCGAGTAATGTCTTGCTCTTGATGCCGTGCTTGCATGTGAAGTGCGGATTCATGTTGAAGTTTTCAATCTCAAAATGACCAAATGTTATGTCACATTCGACTAAGTCCCGTTCATCGGTTCCCCATGGTACAAAACTCAATGTAGTTTTACCATGTTGCATGTTGAATACACCGTCTTGTACAACTGCTATATTAGGCCAACCACTCAGTATGGACATCGAGTTTACATCTGACCTATCTTTGTAGAATGCATCATGATTACCTACTAACATTATTATGTTATATTCATGAAACTTCAATAAAAAATTAGTGACGTGGTTTATAGTATTTACCGCTATTTCATCGCGATAATGAAAGAGATCTCCGGCAATTATTATATCTTCTATCTTGTTACGCTTCAGTTCGCTCAACAGCCAATCAGACCATTCATCACATATATCCAACCACATTTGACTGTTCTGATGTACACCGATATGTATATCGGATATACAGCACACTTTGTCTTTTTTGAATTGAAACTTATCAACTATCATCGTCAGTATTATCAGCCACATAAACGTGATTACCAGATTCATTGGCACCCTCGTTCATCAACTCTTGATATACTTGTTCTTGATAATCATTTACTGCTTGTCTTTGTCTCTTCTCCTTTTTGATACGATTTATAAATGCATGAAAAGCTATTGTTGTGAAATAGCTGAATGGGTTGTCTCTGTTCACTATATCAAATTTTTTATATTCTAATGCTTGAATCATCTTGAGTAGAGCGTCCCCAACCATTTCATCCTTATATGTGTAGTTTATAAAGTTAGGGGCATATGATAATCCCTCAGCTATCTTTTTGACATATGTAGCTAATTGATCAGTTATTACATCAGTTTTATAATATTCGCGAAGTGCTGCTAAGAATTCAGCTTGGTTAACATAAGTGTTTGTATCCTTACGGCTAGCTCTTTTCCGCTTCTTCAATGGTTTTGACGGTGTACTTGATTTTTTCTTCATTATATAAATTTATTCGTTTTTCTCCATGCTTAATCCCATAAGTAAGTTGATCCATTATATCTATAATTATAAGCTCTTTCTTACCATTATGCAATCTTAAACCTCTACCGATACTTTGTATGATCTTGACCTTTGCCTTTCCACCTCCAGCGAAAATTATATAATGAAGATTTTTAATGTTGATTCCGGTGGAAAATATCTTTGATATAGCGACTATAATGACATTGTCATTTGTTTCCATCAGACTACGGATTTTCTCCCTCTCTTGAATTTCTACATCTCCCTGGATGTAATATACTTGTTGTTTTGGGTTCTGTTCAACAACTTGATTGTATATTGATTCACCATGTTCTATATAGTCTACCATTATCAGGCAGTTACTCTTTAAATTTTGACACAATCTACCAATGAGTTTATTTCTAAATACACTCTTGGTTATAAACTCGGTCTCTTTTCTATACTTGTCGTTTGGATTCTCACATGGTTCCGGGCGGTTGTTGTGTTTTAGTTTTAAAATTTTTGTAGACACTTTACCAATATACTCTTCATCTCTTAAATCTTTACTATTCTTTTCATACAACTTAGGACCTATAGTACCAAATATGTTCCATTGATCTAGTAATGACTCCGGCAAAGTTCCGGTGAGGCCAAATTTGTTAGGAGTTAGTATGTCTCTCACTAGCTTGTTTATTTTGTTACCCTTTCTCAGCATGTGCACTTCATCAATAACTAACAGATCTATATATTTGACCCACTCTATGTCTGTCTTTGAGCTCTGTAATATACCCACGTTCGCCACAACTATATTTGCTGCTGGATCTAGCGGTTCATTACCAGTCCATTTACATGTTGAGAATGAGACGTTATAATCTTCAAAGTCTTTGCATGTTTGATGTACTAAATTTAATGTAGGTACGACGACTAAACATTTAAATTTTTCCTGATCATCAGCTTTCTTATATACAGTTTCGATCAGACATGCTGTAGTTAGTGTCTTACCACCAGCAGTTGCAAGAATTACTACACCTCTTCCGATTTTCAGACATTGTTTTACAATATCCTGCTGATAGCCTCTCAAGTCTAATTTTAAGCTAGCCAGGTCTTTTATATCATAACTAGGGCGGATGTTCTTGAGAAAATTTGAACTATACCCAAATGCTACGTTACTATACGTACTAGATACAAATCTCTTTATATCATAAAATAAACCAGGAGTGAATCTACCAGTAGGTGTTATGGCATATAATCTCTTCGGTGTATATCTAGCATATCTTCGTTGAAATCTGTATTGCTCGTTTGGTACACTGAACTGCTCCCTTATGTGACCGAACAGTTCCGGGTCGCATTTTATCGTGGCTTGGTTCTTTCCCGGTTCCCAATCCAGTTTCACTAACTTGCTCATGTGGTCTCAAGTTTCATTATCTCTATAATATTCTTAACATCATATGTCATACTAGATAATATACGTTCAGCTTTTTCTAAAAACTCAATGAGTATATCTAATTCATCAACTCTGTTCATGATGTTCACTATACTGTCATGGTTATTGGCCGCCTTCTCAGCAACCGGTTTAGAAACCTTGTATGTAGTGCTTGATTGTATTTTAACGGCTATACGTTTTTTAAGTTCATGTTTTTCATGGAACAATCGAGCGCGTTCTTGTTTATGTCTCATCAACCGGCCAACCCATTTATGTTTATATGCTGGGAGTTTCATTTGACAGTCACGTATGTTAAATTGGTCTAGTGTCACATCTTTTTCCAGTTCCAATATATATTTCTCAAGTATGTCCATAAATATACATATATTATAACATATTAATTGTACATAATCCATATGAGTTTATTTTCTAAATATTTCAATAAGACGCTTCATGAAGATGTAGGTGTCACTAGCGCTGGAGCTTTCGGGGCTGGTGGAGAGACAGGGGGTATGTTTCCTGGGGGAATGGATTCATACGCGCCCGGTGATGCGAGAATTCCTGATATTTTAGGTTCTAAAAAGAAAAAAATTAAAAAGAAAAAACGGAAATCTAGAAAAAATAAAAAGAAAAGGCGTGGTGTTAAAAAGGAGTTTATAAAGATACAACGTAGAAATTTAAATCGATCTTTGTAACTATAAGCATGCCTAGTGCGAGTAAGAGTAAGGGAAATAGAGGAGAGCGTGTTGTTGCTGATAAGTTATCAGAAATTTTCAAATTAAATTTTGAACGAGTACCTAATAGTGGAGCGTTCGTTGGTGGTAAGAATTCATCACGATTAGCTAGACTATCAAAAAGTCAACAGTTGTTAACTGAAGGGGACTTGATTGTTCCAGAAGAATTACATCACATGAAAATTGAGTGCAAGACATATAAAGACTTCTCATGGAAGTCACTGTTCACATCAAACAAACAACTTGATGATTGGATTGACCAAGCAAGAGACACTCGCAAGCTGTGGTTTTTAACATTTAAAATAAATTACTGCGAGACATGTGTGGTGTTCTCTCATGAACACCTGGAATACTTCGAGCTTCCAGATAGCATTCACATATACAAACGAGAGTTTATAATATGTAATTTTGAAACTTTTTTCAAAAAAAATGCAGAGCGAGTGTTGCAATTGGGATCTGAGTGGTTATAATATAAAAGCCATGCTGAGGAATACCGTTGTAAACCGTTATAATATAAATCTAATAGACTATAACACTATATTCGCTGAGAGTGTGTCGCGTGTGGTTGTCGATGAACTGTTCGAATTGGACATGTTCCTCGAGGATGGATTGAAGTTCGACAAGACATGTAAACGTGCGATCACTCATCACATGATCAAGACCATATGTGAGTGCATTCTCGATTTGAAACAATCAGCTGAGATACCAGTGTTGTGTTGCTGCAAGAGTTGTATCGACAAAACTGAATTGAATCAGTATATACAAGATACTAGTCTGGGAGAGTTTGTACAGGGATTACTCGTCAAGATCAATCAGCTGCTGGGGGTCAATCACATCATGCACGATAGAGACTATGATCAGCTGTTGGTGCAGGTGGCCAGAAGAGATGGTGATTTGTTGGAAATGTTTCACGAGATCACCAACAACAAGAAACCACGTGATCTGGTCCGGTTGAAAAAATATGTGAACACTCACGGGTTACGTGCTATCGAGAAACAGTTCTTCGAAGAGCAACGTTTCAAACAGGTTTTGATCTAGAAAAAACATCACTTGTAGCATAAATAATGTCATGAAACGTTTCGAACAACTCATTGAAGATCAATACAAGCGACTAGGTTTGACTCTAGAGCAAGATGATGACACTGAAAAGGACAATGCAAAACAGGGTGAAGAACTTGCCAAAGCTCAGCAAGAGACAGATGCAGCTGAGGATGAAGCTCATGCATCTCAATCAGACGCGCAGTCCGCCCGACAAGAACTTGCCGGTAAGCAGTCTCAATCCGCTCAACAACAAGCCAACTCGAGCAGAGAAAAAGCAAAGCAAATCAAGGTGTAAGTTGAAAAAATTCAACTCATTCATCAATGATTATGTGATCGGTGAACAGGAGCTTGCTCCCGTACCGGATCCAAATGCCGCGGCCATGGCACCGGTACCAGAACCCGCGGTGGCTCCTGGAGCCGGTGAACAACCTGATGCTAGTGCACAAGACAGTCTGAGCCCAGCAGCAGAAGTCACGTTGATCAGATTGCTGCTCAAAGCGCTGGTGATCAATCTCGAGGATTCAGACCTGAGCACGTTGAACAAGTTGGATCAGCCAGAAGTCACCCGAGAGAATGCCGAACAGGTCAAACAAGACATAGTGTCCGTCATCAACGCTCAACAGACACGAGGAGACAACGAGGATCGAATCGACAGCGTGCAAGACGTGATGAACCACGTCAATGAGAACAACAGCAAAAGCATGCTGAACAAATTTATACAGTTGATGAAACATTACAGCGACGTTAATATACGTTAGATGAGATCCAACAAACCATACAAATCACTGGTAGATATCTACGTGGAGTCTAGACAACCAGTCAACGAAAATGTTCAGATAATCGGAGTACCTGATGGTGCAGATCAAGAATCATTAGGTGCGGTGACTGATGATGAGTATAAAAAGATCAAAAGATTGGTGTTGAGCAAAGCTGATGGTGGAGTGGAGAGTCTGGTGAAACAGCTGCTCAGACTAGGTGACTGGAAAGAGATGGCTGATGTGGACACCATGGTGTTGGAACTATTTTTAGAGCATGATATAGACGTTCAAGTGCTCAACAAGATTGTGGACAAGAAAAAAGCCGGAACTCTGGGCCGGTTGGAGAGTTGTGTGAACAAGGGCAGCAGTTGGAATCTACTCGATGCAGTTGACCCAACATGTTACAAGCTGACCAAAAATTTCAAACAATTGTTCGCAGATTTATCATACAAAGTGCAACCGAAAATAGCCACCGTGAGTGTGGGTCCTGGTGAGATCAGCCTGAGCATGTTCACCAACGCCACGAAATCAAATGTGAACAATGGAGAGACCGGAGATTTATCCGTCGGTGGTGTGGGTCTAGAAATCAAGGGTGAAGGTGGTAGATTGGGCAGCAGCGACTACACCAAGAGCATATTCACCACACCTGGTAACAAATATTTACAGATGCTGGCCAATCGAGGCACGGACCAACATTTCTCACAAGCAGAATTACCTCAAGCTCGTGCTCAACTAGCAATCAAAGCAGCCGCAGCTAGAAAGAATTTCACGAACATGAGAAAAGCGGTCAACAAATTTCCGGAGATTGTGGAACAGATCGAAGGAACATACAATCAACTGGACATGAACCTTGCGGCTCTGGAAGACCCGAAATCCAAGATCGACCCACAAGCAATCTCCACCAGCATCACCACCGCGTTCGAAGTGGCACAATCATACGAACACCCACCGCTCACCAAAACGTCAATAGACAACACAAATTTCGTGTTGAAATTGCTAGAACAAATCACAACAATCAACAATGACAAGACCAATTACAACTGGCAGAGCAGCGCTCAGTACATGTTCAATCATGACTGGGGCATGACCGCTCGTGAGATGGCTGAAGCGTTTGTTGAGATGAGAACAGAAGAGATGGATCCTGGTAGTGTTGCGTCATTGATAAGTGCAGCTGAACGTGTGTTCAAGAAAACTGACCTGGTCAAGAATCTACAAAATCTCAAACCGGCTCAACGAGGTAAAACAAAAACAATAGCGCAAGTGGAACTACAGAGATTACAAGCCGCATTGATGGCCACATCATATCAATCAGCCCATGGGTTCGAACGCATCGTGGTGTTGGATCCCCACACGCTGGTGGCAGCCAATATAAAATTTGACCCCACGCATGACACTGGACAGACTTTTATAGATGTGTACAAGCAATTGAACCGAAACACAAACATCATTGTATCAAACCCTGGAGTGGATCAAAGAAACAAGGGTATAGGTATAAGTGTGGTGAGTTGATGGTATAAATAATGTTATGTACACGTTCAAAGACTATCTCTTACATGTAGAGAGCAAAAACACACATCTGGAGCACGTTGAAGATGAGCTCATAAATCTAGGTAAAGGTGGTGTTGAGAGAGCATTCGCAATGTTCACAGGTTTGCTAGACACACTTCAAGGACACACTGCAGAGCCGATCGATATAACAACAAAATGGGACGGTGCCCCGGCAATCTTCGCTGGAACCGATCCTGGTGATGGTAAATTTTTTGTAGGTACCAAAGCTGTTTTTGGTAAGATACCCAAAATGAACAAGCGCATAACAGACATCAACCGTCATCATGGTGATGTCAAACGTGGTGATTCAAAACAAGACAAAAGTTCATTGAGGAAAAAACTCAAAACAGCATACAAATGTTTGAAACATCTAGGTATAGATGGTTATGTGTTGCAAGGTGACATGCTATACACCAGCGATTCAGTGAGAACCGCCATGATAGATGGCAAGGAACACTTGGTGTTCAAACCTAACACCATAACGTATGCTGTACCTACAGACTCAGAACTCGCGCAGAAAATAACCAATTCGCAGATGGGGATTGTGTTTCACACAATGTACACAGGTGGTCCATCCATACACGATATGACTGCATCATTTGGCTTCAAAGCAGACAGATTAACAGAGCATTCCAGTGTGTGGTTTGACGATGCCACATTCAAAGATGTTAGTGGTCAGATCAAATTAACTCCTGATGAAACAGTACATATAACTGGATTGATCAGAGAGTGTAGAAATCACTTTTGGCAAATTCAAGAAGTGTTTGAATTTTTAGACGATACTGAACATATATCTGACTTGAAGGTGGAGCTGAAAGCTCACATAAACAGCGCGATCAAGACACAGGGAGAGTTTGAAGCTGATTCGATAAAATTTGCAAACAGTTTCATGCAACGATACATCACCAAGACGACTGCAGCAATTGACAAATTGAAAACCGAAGCTGGTCAGATTCGCAAGACAAAAGCCATGGAACAGGGTGTTGAATTTTTAGAACAGAACACTAGCAACATCCAAATGATGTATGATCTATATTTGAAATTGATGCAGATTAAAAATATATTTGTAGTCAAACTATCTAATCTAAGAGCCATGGACAGTTTTATAGAACAAGAAGATGGTAGCTTCAAAGTGACTAAACCTGAAGGCTTCGTCGCAGTTGATCATATCGGTAATGCAGTGAAATTGGTTGATAGACTGGAGTTCAGCAAAGCGAATTTTGACCCTAATAAAAAATTCGCATGATAGGTTCATTCAAGGACTTTGTATCAAAAGATGCTGACATAGCATTAGTACCAGGTAGTTTCAAGCCACCTCACAAAGGACATTATCAGATGGTGAGTTTATATGCTGGTATGGCCAAAGATGTAGTTGTGTTGATATCTGCACCTAGTGAAAAAAGTCAACGAGTGACAAAGAATGGTAAAGTTATCACACCTGAAATTTCAAAAAAAATATTTGAATTGTATGTGAGCAAGCTACCTAATGTTACGGTTGAGATTAGCAACATGCCAAGCCCTGTGGGTGCAGCATATGATGCATTAGAATCTCTCACCGGTAAGAGAGTGATCCTAGGGGCTAGCAAGAAAGATAACGACTGGAAGCGTTGGAGTGGAGCTCAGAAATGGGCTGCTAGTAAAAATTTAAACGTGGACATCTTAGATCCACAATTGACAGCTGTTGATGTTTTAGATAAATCAGACGGAACACCATACAGTGCATCAAACATACGTGATAATTTTGATGACCCAGATGCTATATTAGCTGATATCCCTGAACATGTAGATCCAGTGCAGGTGCAGAATATACTTGCTAGTCTTTGATGTAATAATGAATTGCTGCAAATGTTGCGATAGCAACAAGTAGAAACAATCCAGTTGTTGTTAATAATTGGTGACTCATGTGACCACATGTACCGGTGGTACATTCAATAGTTTGTATTAATTTGTTCATCGTTTTAAATCTCTTACAAAATCGTAAAATTCTTGTCTAGTGTTGATATCTTTTCTATCTAGAAAAGCACCACTCATTCTAGCTGTCTTCATCGTGCTATCATGCTTGACACCTCTCAGTCCTGCGCATGTATGATTAGCCTCAACCAACACAGCAACACCATTATTATCAACACAAACTTCATTTATGTATTTATGTATTTGCATCGTTAAGTTTTCCTGAACTTGAGGGCGACGTGAATACCACTCAACAATTCTGTTTAACTTGCTCAACCCTATCACTTGGCCATCTTTACCGGGTATATATGCGACATGGGTTTGCCCAATAAACGGTAGATGATGATGTGAGCAGAACGAATTAGTCTTGATATTCCCCTGGAACACGAGACCGTCATAATTATCAACATTATCAAATGTCGTGATATTAGGAGGATCATTGTAACATCCAGCAGCTAGATCATTTACAAATGCCTTGGCTACACGACGTGGTGTATCCGCACTATTAGGATCAGACCTCCAATCAAACCCTAGCGCGTCCATATACGCTTCGTAAGCTTTTGCAGCATTCTCAATGATCTCTTGTTTTTCTTCATCCGTTCTAGGATGGTTTCCGTTCGCATATTTTAGCTTATTGTTACACATACAATGATTATAAGGTATTTAACAGAGTAATTCAAGTATTATTTCATAAATAATTGTAATGAAATTCAATAAAATTTTCGAACATGCTCTAGATAATACATCGCTGAAGAGAGTTCGAATGAAAACCGACCCGAAGGACTCCCGATCACCAGGTCTATCATCACCGTACGAGGGGTACATAATAGAGGAACATGAAGACATGATAAGAGTGTTAATGATGACACCAGACCCAGAGCAAGCGATGGATGTATCTCCATGTGATGTAGAACCTTCCAGTACTGGTCAAACCTTTGAGGATTTCAAACAGTTTGTACTCAAATACATACACGATATGAAGCGTTGTGATTATGCTGAAGCGACTCACCATAAAATTTTACATGCAGCAGACATACAACACTTGGAATCATTCCTGAAAGAACAAGGTGTGGAGCGATCAGAATTTGAAAAACTTTGCCGACTATTCCTAATGTCATGAGATATTTTAAAAAAATAAAAACAATTGTAGAAGCTAAAACACCTAAACAGCAAGAGGATGATGAGATACGATTGAAACAGAAAGAACTAGCTGATCAGGAAAAGGAAAACGCCACCAGAAATCGAATAAAACCTACAGGAGATGCTAGAGACCGACAAGACAGAGCACCAGTCAACCCGGATGGTAGTCCAGTGTCCATAGATGATGTACAAGATAGAAAACCAGATGATTCTGTAGATAATATCGGTGGAACTGGCTCAAGTATGTGGGGTGTAGGTACTCATGGTTCAAAGAAGAAACCTGGAATGTTCAACAGTTTGATGAGAGGCGCCGGACATATCAAATCTATAGGGGATGTGATGGACAAAGGAGCAGCAATGTTACCGGTCAAAAATGATATATATGAGGATGAATCCGGGAAATTGAGAAGATTTGGTAAGATAACCACCGGCCATGCCGCGGGAAATCCATATTATTTTGAATTTGATCATTATGATCCAGCTAGCCAACAGAATCTAGTACTGTACGGTATAGCTCATGGTCGAAGAGCAGCGAATGCAAAACTTCAACCAATAGCTCTCAAGGTCAAAGCCATTGTACCAAATAACAAGAGAGATGTTAGTCCCATGACTGCACCAACCGACGACAATGTACAATCAAATTTTGTGTCTGAAAAGTCACAGGCTGTCAAAGATGCAGAACGTAACAAACAGGTCAACATACCCAAAAATTTGTGGCACCGCCCGGAGATTCAACGAATGATCGACAATTACAAAAATTTAAACAGAATAACTCTTAAAGTGAGAGTAGGTGGGGTTTATGGTCTGATGATTCGAAAGGATCCTGGTGACGAGGATAGCATGCTAAAAATAACTCGAAAGATACCAAGAACACACATACCCAAAGTGTTTTTAGATGATGATTTTGTAGCAGAAGTTGAACGTGTCTACAGTATACCGCAAGACATTCCTGCCAAACAAGCTGTTGCGGCAATTGGCTTAAACGCTGTTTCAACCGGAAGTCTTGCTGTAAGTGCCCCTCGGAGACGGGCAATGAAACATGTTGGTGAGACATTAGGTATACCAGACAAAACGAGTAAGCCTCTAGGTCTACCTCAATCAGGTGAAACAGATAGTCAAATCAACATAAAGGATGCAGAGGTCTTCTCTCAATCAGACGGTGAGACTGTCGAATATCCAGATGGTAGCTTACGGTACGCCTCAGGCAACTCTCTAGGGAAGCAACCTGGTTCCATCGCAGCTGGATCAAAAAGTCAAAACCCAACTGGAACCAATCAACATACAAAAAAATTAGCATCAGTTACTAAATCTGTATTAAACTATACACCATCACCATCCACATCGGTAAAGAGCACCGTCCGAAGTCCTTTAAGTCTAGATGAACAATCAATCACCAATTTAACGCAATTGATCTCCGGGCAAATAGATGAAGATAATGATTCTGATACACTAGGTACAATCATAGGCCGTGCCGTAGCCAAGGGTAAGAAATCAACATCACAAATATTATCTTCGATGAAAGGTCAAATAGATGATGCGATTGCAGCTTATGAAAAGGAGTATGGTGAAGAGCTTGATAAAGTTACAAGAAAAGAGGTCATGCAGACTATAAATGCATGGGCAAGAAAGGTCAAAAAGAAATCTGGTATATTAAAAAAGATACCAGGTAAATTGAAAAGTGCTAAAAACTGGTGGACGAGTGGTCTGCACAACAACACTCAAGCTGCACCAAACAACAACATCAAAGGAGATCCAGCTGGTGCACCATATGATGAACCAGATGCAGTGTTTGTGGGTGATAAATATCCAACAACTAACGACACGTCAACTGCATCTACAACTTCATCAGAAACTGAATCGGAACCAGATAAATCTACTGAACGTGAACCAGAAGAACCTGATGTAGATGAAGGTATGTCAGATGAAAAATTAGAGAGATATATAACAGCATTAATAAACGGTTATACAAAATGTACACTTGATAAACCAAAACCGAGTGACATGTTGAATGGTCCAACAGAGGACGTTGTACAAGAAGCAGACATATTAGACGAGCTAGGAAGGATTGTAAATGATCAAACTAGAAACGCCTTCAAGCATTTCGCTGGTTATGGTTTCTGGCCGGACATCACTGAACCGGATTTGAACGTATTGTTTGTAGATACAGACTACGGGTCAAGAGTCATGGGACCCAAATATGGGTTCGCTTACCGAGATGAGCCAGCTAGACAAGAAGTCAGGGATCGATTCAAAACTGAAGCGATGAAAATAAGGACAGAGCTAGGAGAATATTACAATGTGAACACATGGAAAGGAACCGGTGACTTGTCCGCCCTTTCTGATCATGATGAGCTCATATGGAAAAATGCAGAGCCTGAATTTTTCCAACGACCAGACCCCAAGAACCCTCCACAATACTGGAAGCATTCCCGTGATAAATACAAAGCACCCGCGGGTCTCAATAAATATGATTCAGTGCTACAATATCTTGCTAGAGATGTATACACAAGACACAGAGTGAATATACTATCACCATCATATCAATTCAAATTGAAACACTTCAAAGAGGGTATCGAGGATGATGACAGCTCAAAAATGTACGACTATGAGGATGTAGATAAAACCGGTAAAATTAGAACAAGTACAATTATAAATAGACGTAATCGTAGAAGCCCTAAACTACCGAAAAGCATTAAAGAATCATTAAGTAAAATCAAACGAATATGTAAATCCTGATTGACTTTTGATGTAGGTTATACTATAATATATACATGCATTATAGTACAAAGATCATAGAACTAGGTAGCTGCGCGTTCAGACAACCTAAAGCAACAAGCCATTGTAGATTCTTACATGGTTACAGACTCACAGCAAAATTTTGGTTCGCATCAGAAACATTAGATCAAAACAATTGGGTCGTAGATTTCGGAGGCCTGAGAGAGCTCAAAAAATTACTACAAGACCAATTTGACCACACCACATGTATATCAGCAGATGATCCACACTTGGATCAATTTAAATTACTAAAAAAAGCCGGTATATGTGACTTGAAGATTATGGATGGTGTGGGTATTGAAAAATTCGCTGAATGGTGTCATGCTGCAGCAGACAACTTCGCTGGTATATTGACCAACATGAGATGCAAGTGTGTGAAAGTGGAAGTTTTTGAGCATGAAAACAATTCTGCTATATACGAACCACCGATCAAGCCTGCACCCGTTTTAAATCAAGAACAGCAACAAGAGTTGTTGAATGAAGTCAATTCAAATAAATCATCAACAATAGAAGGTATGATCAGACAGAGTACAAACAACCCTCTACCCAAACCAACCAACACAACTAATTCAAGTTCATCTACAACAAATAAAAAAGGTGTACCTGAGCAAACTAAAACAACCAACCAATGGGTTGACCCTAAGTATAAAAAGACTACAAACTCCTGGAAATTTTAAATATGAACATTGACACACTGAATATATCTGAAGACTTTTATAGCGTACAAGGAGAAGGTAACACCAGCGGTGTACCAGCCTACTTCATCCGACTCAAGGCATGCAACTTGATGTGTGGAGGTGTCGATGGTAGTCTAGTGAAGTCTGGAGACGCCACTTGGTGGTGTGATACCGAGTATGTATGGAAGAAAGGTCTGGAAAAAACATTTGATTATCTAGTGGATAGATGGCGTGAAGCAGAAATACTAGACTGGATCAAACAAGGTCGAGTTAATCTGATCTGGACTGGTGGTGAACCTACAATACCTAAAAATCAACGAGCCATTGTGAACTTCCTGGAATGGTTCTACACAAATCATTGTGATGAAACAATGTTTGAGGCTCAATCAGTGTACAATGAGATCGAGACGAATGGTACAGTATATATTGAGGATGGTTTATTTGATAAACTTAATCAAATAAATTGTTCTGTTAAACTGGAAAATAGTGGCATGAAAAAGGATCGAAGAATCAATCCAAAAGCACTCGAACGTATCATGCATCATAAAAATTTCTGGTTCAAATTTGTGATCAGCTCAGAAGAATGTTTGAAGGAAATTGAACGAGATTTTATAGAACCATTCGGTATACCACCCAAGAG
>ERZ807291.3238-NODE-3238-length-23400-cov-17.970101_pt1 | contig 23400 bp, 24 predicted proteins | sample MGYA00521257_ERZ807291 | MGnify/ENA primary metagenome ERZ807291 (study PRJEB31413, sample SAMN03169783) | marine metagenome | biome: Marine; feature: Water; material: Subsurface seawater | place: North Sea | collected 2011-04-28 | depth 1 m m ... | reverse complement strand
CCTCTTCCTCTTCCTCTTCCTCTTCCTCTTCCTCTTCCTCTTCCTCTTCCTCCTCTGCTTCTACCTCTTCCTCTTCCTCCTCTTCCTCCTCTTCCTCTTCCTCTTCCTCTTCCTCTTCCTCTTCCTCCGCGTTCGTATCACTTCGACCCTTTCCACAACATTCGTCGTCAACAACAAATAGTTTTTTTTCACATTCTAAACATGTTGGCAAACAGCGATTACACACCCAATCTTCGTTTTCTCCATAATCACCACCCATACCAAAACACTCCTCGCATATGTTTGCGCGATTACACCTAAAACATATGGTAACACCCTGTGTGGTAGAACAACCATCACAAGTAAATTCGCATTCGTCGTCCTCGTGGTCAGATTCATTCTTCTCTGGAAGCACGGATGATACACATTCCTCGTGTATTTCCAAAGTAATATTTTCTGCGTTTTCTTTATTGTTACAGTATACGGATAATTGTGTCTTTAACTCATCTACCTCTTTTTTTAACGATTCGCAGCAACATCCACGGGTCACTGGAATATCCATAATTTTATTGTACGTATCTTTGTATAACGCATAGTCGTCAAGTTTTTCCGCCAAATACGTATTCAGTTCTCTTTGAATGACATCAGAAACACTTCGAAGAATCCTATCATTTAATATGTTACTATTCGCATAACTACAACAATCTGTTTTACCAGCCATTATTATCAAGCATCTACTTATGTATTTAATATGGTTTCGTAAACATTATAGGTAGAGACATAACCCATACTATTTCGTTATAGCATACAAAATATAACATTGCGTACGTGTATAATGGCATCCAAAGACCAAATAGTATGCGTAGATAATGAAGTAATTGAAGAGAGAGTCGAAATGGTAAAAAGACAAACTACATATACAACCGAGGAGGCAAACGAGGCTCTTAAAAAAAACAACTACGACACAATGGCATGTATACGTGAATATTTAGAAGTTCCGGTAAAACACGTGCCTCCACAAAAAATATCAGTTAACCAACAGATATACAGAGAGCTCCGTAATCAACTTGGTACAGTCTCTACACCCGTCTATACACCAGAAGGCAATTAATATTTACATTGTATACACACATCGTTATGTTATATCATTATAACATAAAGAAAATCTCACTCTATTTGCTTGCTAACCCAAACTTCTCGACCAACGCATCGTTCTTGGTCATCGACTTTTTAACCTGCTTAGTAGATTGGTTGGATGGTATGAGCTTATGACTGAGTATGTGGTCATCGTTCGACTGGTGTAATTCTGGCATAATTCTTGTCATAGGCTTATCCACAATCAGAAAGAGCCTTTCATCACTCAATAATGTTCGGTATTCTTGAATGGTCATATTCCCATAATATTTGTTAAGCATATAAAACGGAGAAGGAGCAGGCTTTATGTTTTTTGCGTAACTATATATTTCACCATAAATATGATTCAACAGATAATATCGTTCAAATTTGGCGGAACTGTCGATGTTTTCATTCATTAAAAAAGCAGAGGCGCATTCTGGAGTACAAAAGCACCCATAGACATCGTACGTATCCTTGATGTAACACTTGGGAACAAAACAAGGAGGATTGTCAAACGGACATGTACACCAAAAACAATCAGATTTAAAATTATCAGTATGGTTATGATTTAAATTTTGTTCGAGTTGTTTTAGCTTTTTCCATATTAGTTTCGTTTCGTTATCGTCATATTCAGATTTAATCTCTACGCACACATTATCAGACACATGTCTATCACCAGGTTGTTGATTGGTAGATACAGTATAATTGCTTCCGAAATCAGCTCCTGGCTTAATATCGGGAACGAGAGGCTCGAATGATGTGTTCATATTTTGGTTATAAGGCTCCATGTAACTATTTTGATTCGCATTCAGGTCTTTGAGGGAACATTTTAAATGCAATATTACATTCATTACTGCCTCGGGTGCCCCAACAGTGGAAGGTTCATTCTCTACAATCTTCCCTCCTTTTGGCTTCCGACCCCTTTTTTTAGGAGGGGGGTTAACTGCGGGTTCTACCACAGAAGACAAGTCCCCTGTGACAGATGTGGGACCAGACTCAACAGAAATAATAGTATTGGTAGTATCGATAGCATTCTTGGGTTTGCGGCCTCTTTTTTTAGGCACAGACTTACTATTGTCTTCTGACATTATATGCTGTATATACGAATTAATTTAAGTCATTTATGTTATTATTTAACGATAACTGGTGCTTTCCGTTTCGTAACATTTTCTACAAACGGGAGTATACATCGTTGTACCTACAAGTGTCTGAGCGTCTTCGCACGTTAATCTCTTGGAAAATATACCATATTCCCCGTCTTTACATATTCCACATAAACTGTGAAGTTTTTCAATCTTATCACAATATGGAATCAGATCCAGTATCTGTCCAAATTTGTCTCTTTTGTAATCGCCATCAAGTCCACACAAATAAACTCTTTTTTTATCACGTAACATCTGGATTACGCCTTCATATAAATCAGGAAAGAACTGTGCCTCGTTAATGAGAACTACCTCAGCTTGGGAGAATGTATGATCCTGATTAGAATGTAATTCGAAAAGCTCGGAAATCGATTGGATTTGAATACATGGGATCGCGATTCCGTCATGACTACATAGTTGGGTTTCTGAGTATCGTGTGTCTGATTTATGATTTACCACACAAACACGGATGTTACAGTAATTGCATTGCTTGTACACCTCTAACAACTTGCTCGTTTTCCCCGAAAACATAGGACCTATTATAATTTCTAGATACCCAGTCATGGTTCTCTTATTCATTATAGTACCCAACCAATAAAATTATGATTCATTTTTATTCCATATTAGTTCATTCTATTACAGAAATGATATAGACCTTCGTATATAGTGTAAGATATATTCACATGAACACATACTACCCGTTTGTAGAAAAACACCGCCCCAAGAAATTTGACGAGATTGTTCTGGATCCATTAAACAAGACAGTCCTGACAAATATAATTAAAACGTCGCATTTTCCAAACTTGCTCTTTTATGGTCCTCCTGGAACAGGGAAGACAACTACCATTATCAACACCATACAGGAGTATCAACAGTATACATATGGCAAATACGATTCTGGTCTAACAATTCACCTGAACGCATCCGATGAGCGAGGAATCGACATCATCCGCAATCAAATAAGTTCGTTTGTGTCGTCCTGCCCGCTTTTTAGCAGTGGTATTAAATTTGTCATATTAGATGAGGTAGACTACATGACAAAGAACGCACAACAGGCATTGAAATATTTACTACAGGAATACCCAAACAATGTTCGATTTTGTTTGATCTGCAACTATATAAGTAAAATCGACGAAGGTCTTCAAAACGAGTTTCTTAAATTACGGTTTGATCAACTACCGCCCGAAAATGTAATATCTTTTCTTGCCAAACTCTCAAAAGAAGAGAATATATGCTTAAACACCAATGTGTTGAGGTCTATTCAACAGTTATACAAATCGGATATACGTAGTATGGTTAATTACATACAGACAAATCAGGATGTGTTGAAAGACGATTTCAATATTATTGGAGACGAAACATGGTCGGGATTATACGATATTGTATCCAATTATGGCTCAACATCGAACGAGAGTATGGTATTGTACATACATAAATTATCGGTCCAGTACAACATAGATACAAAAAACATCATTGTGATCTTTTTAAATTTCATGATTAGAAATCACAAACAGATTGTAACCAGTGAATTCTTGGTCTTCACCGAAATTATTATACATAGCGATGTTATAAACGAAACCACATTACAATATTTTTTTAACACACTACACAAGCATATCATAGGTCATTGTCAATGACCATATTTCCTTTCCCTCGTAGAAGACACATCATACGAATCAATTCGTTTGGTTAGCTTCTTTAAAAAGCCACTATCCTGAGGAGGAGAACTACCAGGATCAAATGTGTTACAGCTACATATTGTTTCGCGAAAATTCATGAAAAGTGGCACTGACTTACTTAAAGTCGGGATTGGAACAGAGACGCTTGGTGTTTCCAACATATATATCCGTGTTAAAAAAATATTACTTAAGTTAAGCAACTTAAAGAAAATAAATGATTGTCCATATAGACAAATATTCTATTCAGACTATTATGAATATGGAGTTAAATATAGATGACGAATGGTCTGAATTCTTGTCTATTACAGATGGGTCACCCACGCCTAACAATGAACGTGCTGTCGAATTACCGATACAGTCGTCGACAGAGTGCCCTAAAGCCAGCGACATTTACATCTCCACGAAAACAAACATAGCGTATCTCAACATACCGGTGAATTTAACAGACATGTTTTGGAAAATACCTGTAATTGGATACGGAATGCCATCAGAAGGTGTTGTAAAAAAACAAATGAAGTTCAACTTAACTACTCGAGAAGAGTTAGAACAACTACAAAATAATTTGAAAAACTATACGTGCGTAGAACAAAATATAATTACAAGTATTGACAACCCCGCAGGACGGATTAAATTCAAGGATATTCGAAAGGTCAGCATCGGACTGTGTAAGAAAGATATCGTTAATTATCGGTCTAAGAAGAAGAGTGCGTTTTACAATTGCTTTGTGGTTATTGTACGATTACAGGAAAATGGGTTGTTCAAGGAATATCATGTAAAGGTATTCAACACGGGTAAGCTCGAAATACCAGGAATTCAGTCAGACCAGACGTTCTACAATGTATTGAATGTTGTAATGGGTATATTATCACCCTATAGCGAGACACCGCTTGAGGTTCTACATGATAAAACTCATACAGTTCTTATAAACTCCAACTTCAATTGCGGGTTCTACATTAACCGCGAAGTAATGTTTAACTTGCTCCGTGTGAAATACAAGATAGACTGTATATATGACCCATGCTCATATCCAGGAATACAATGCAAGTTCTTTTACTATAAAGGTGTAAACGAGCAATCTGGGACACAACAACCAGGGGTAGATGGGGAGGTTTCAGTATCATTTATGGTATTTCGCACAGGAAGTGTTCTCATTGTTGGGAAATGCGACGAGTATGTTCTAAGAATAATATACCAGTTTCTAAAAAAAATACTTGCCATAGAATTCACACAAATAGGGGTAAAGGTTGCTAACGCGGAAGCATCGTCAAAACAGCAAACTAAAAAGATAAGACGAAAAATGATTAATGTGTAATAGTTACACATGGGTTATTAGCAGCACAACATTACTGATGTCTTGTTGTGTAATCTCAGGATTACATGTGTTATTTTGTATATATTCAACCGCCGAGTACAGGACAGTGTCTATTTTTTCCTTGATAGGAGTTTTATCCTGTTGTTCAGGTTCGGTATATGAGATGTTCATATTAAACGAACTGGTCTCCTTTTTTAATCTGAATATAGTTTCTTTGTATACGTATAAGATGGCATCTCTGGTTGTAAGTTTGAGGAAGGTCTGACTGTTTTCGATGATCTGTAAAATAAATTCAATATACAAACAAATACTTCTTTGTGAATGATAAATGGCAGCAGAAAGGTTGTTTGTATACATCAAGACCATTTTGAAAACATGACCAATTGCCTCCAATCCCTTTATGACAACATATTTAAATATCTCAGTAGTTGGGGCAATTATTTTCTTCTCGTCTCTGTTTATGAATTCAAAATACTCAATTGTTAACTTTTTGAACTGTTCCTCCACCATTGATTGTGAATGTGGGAGGGTTTTATTATATATCTCAGAATCTATCAACGAAAATTCGGTTTCCATTATATAATACCATTTTAAAATACTTTGTAGTTAATGAGTATAAAGACTTTATACATATTAGTATAAAATGTCAGAACAGCCAACAACGACTGTAAACGAGGCTGGGTACAGCTTGCCCAGCGAACCGACACTTAAGCATGTCGCAAAACTGTCTGTTGTCGAAGACAAACCTATTATGCTTGATTATTGGACCGCATCATTAGATAAGAAAGCCCTTGTTGGTGTTCGCGAGTCCGGGGAAAAACTTCTTGTAAAGAGCGAGGACGAGTATACAAGTCCTATCGTAAAGTTTTATAAGAGTGCTTCCGAATATATTATTATTACCGAGAATTCTATTTATGTGGTATCTTCTGATATCCCAACAAAGAGAATCTCTTAAATCCTATCATATCCTATCATATCCTATCATATCCTATCATTTAGTGTGCTACACCAAATGATGAACACATGTCTGAACTATAAAATATATTCTGAGTCTTATTATATAACGATAGATGTCTGGCGTCGGAGGAGGAAATATCTATTACGGACAATACGGATTTTTATATAAACAAAAACCAGCAGGAGGTGGACGCAGAAGCACCAAATTCGGTGCCGGAGGATGTTCTGTAACGAATGGCGAAACAACGTTATTCAATAAATACAAGGCCGGCGACACGGGTATTGGTCGACAACCAACCGCACTAAGACGTGCCAAAAATAGACGTGCAACTGTGTGTGGACCTGACCGCAATTGTGGTACATTCTACAATACACTGGGCGCGAATCCCTACCACAACATTGGACGGGGCATAACCTATCCTAAAATCTATCCCATTTTTGCGGGAATACCTCTGCCCACATGATTGCCACCGATACCTGCCGCAGCCACCACGCCCTCAGCCATCGAACAACTTAAGGCATAATATGCGTTGGTCTGGGTCAACAAACCAGAACTCCCAGACTTCACCATAGTGGAACTCTATAATTTGTGGTACTATGCCACACAAGGCGATATACGGGTTTGTCGTGGATACTACAAATTCACGCCTCCCAACCCATGGGATAACGTAGAATACTGGAACTCGATATTCTATTACAATACAACCACTGGCTTATGGAGATACCTATTTTCCACGGGAAATGCCGCCACCGCTACCAACAACGGATTACCGACCAATGATGGAAACAGTTACCAGTTGATTTACACGAAGCGGTAAATTGTACCAAGAATAAATATACATATCAATAACGATGCTATGTATATTACAATGTATTGGAAATAACACCAATTTGGTCATTTGTCAATGTTTCCGGAAACTCTACGATAAACGTTATTACCAAACTACCCGTATGTCCATTGCGAATAAGCCCCATGTTGGGTATAGACTTGAAATAGGAAGGCGTAACAATAGACCCCTTGTTATTATTTATCGTATATGTTTTTCCATTTACGTGTTTCAGTTCAAACGAAAAGCCACACAATGCTTCTTTTAACGAAATCTTTTTTTCGAAAATGAGATCAAGCCCTTGCCGCTTGAAAGAAGAATTGTTCTCTATTTTTATAAATATTTTAATATCTCCTTTGCTATTTTCATTCGCAACATTTCCTTTATCCCGTAAAATAATGATTTCGTTGTCGTCTATACCAGAAGGTATCTCAACATATATTGTCTCCTTCTCGAATGTTTTGGCTCCATCTTGAATTATCCAACGTTCTATTTCAACTGGTATATTCGCACCAGCCATGACCTGCTCCATCGATATATTAACAGTTTTTATAATGGGGGTAAGTTTTCTCTGTGCTGATCCATATACATTTGCTGGCATTCCGTTGTGAAATACTCGAACATTGCCAAACGGTATTCCTCCTGGCATTCCTCCTGGCATTCCTCCTGGCATTCCGCCAGGAAAATCCCCACCTTGACCCATCCCAGCAAACCCAAATAGGTTTTGGAATAGATCGTCCATATTTACTTCTTGGCCACCCATACCATTCATACCAGACATACCAGGAATCGAGTTAAATGGAGACTTTCTGGTCGAATCATATTGTCTCCGCTTTTCCTCGTCACCAAGCGTTTCATATGCCTCTCCGATCTCTTGAAATTTCCCACTATCTTTTTGCTGATTTTTATCTGGATGATATTTCAAAGATAGTTTTCGATAGACTTTCTTTATCTCGTCTTGACTTGCATTCTCAGATATTCCTAAAACATCATAGTAACTGTCTCTCATAAATATTATTTTACAAGATAAACTTAAATAGTTATAGACGAATTACATAAATGAATAAACAGACTTTCATCAAAAAATATAAACCTACCAATCTCAAGGACTTCAATCTCAACCCCGACTTTTTGAATTTACTACAGAAAAATGTATATTCAGACAACATAAATATTATGCTGGTTGGGCAACCTGGAACAGGCAAAACATCTGTAATCGATACTATCGTATCAAAATACTATAATACATGCTCGAGTTCAAATTATTCAAACAATGTTTTGTATATCAATAACCTCAAAGACCAGGGGATAAATTATTACAGAAATGATGTCAAGAATTTCTGTCAAACCACATCAAGTATACACGGGAGGAAAAAATATGTGGTTCTCGACGATATTGATTTCATGAATGAACAAAGCCAACAGGTGTTTAGAAATATCATTGACAAATATCGTTCCAAGGTAAATTTTATTGCTTCGTGTACGAATGTTCAAAAGGTCATTGATAGCATCCAATCAAGATTTATCAGTGTCAAAATGAATCCCATCAAAAAAGACGGACTACATGAAATAATGAGAAATGTGTCCCATATAGAACACATTATGATTCAGCCAGATGCTGCGGAGTTTATACTACAAACGTGTAATTTTTCAATAAAGGCGATGCTGAATTATCTTGAGAAATTCAAATTGCTTGATCAGGACGTTACGTTAGATTTAGCTATCCAAACATGTACGAATATAGGGTTTAAAATATTCGAATCGTATACCGATTACATTCGAAATGGCAATCTACACGAGGCTATTATGTTACTATATCAATTACATGATAATGGGTATTCAGTATTGGATGTATTAGACACATACTTCATATTTATAAAAAATACAAAGGTCTTTACGGAAACCGAGAAGTACAGGATTATTCCAGTAATATGTAAATACATATCAGCGTTTCACGAAATTCACGAGAATGAAATAGAGTTAGCAATATTTACAAATAATATTTACAAATGTGTGAGAGAGATATAATACGTAGAAATATCGACTATACGTTCTCATTGAAATTATTATTTCAACTTCTATTGTATAAGTTGTAATGTTAGAGTCACTGCAACAACCCAAGAGAGTCGTTTCGAACAGCCCACAAGGATCCCCTCAAATGTCCATTCCCGACTATTTCCAAACAACATCGGGATACAAGACCCTATCCGTTGGTCATAAATCTAACACATATAAAATTGTCAATGAACCGGTATATGATTGTTATATCATCGCGGGAGTTGAAGACAATGAGTTAGTCAGTAAATTAATTATGACAAACTTACAGGTTACACGAGGAATCGCATTCGATCCAAACACAAATAAGATTTCATCGCAGTTCCCTGATAATGTTCAGATGTTCAACAAACAAATTAGTTTCAAGAACGACACCCTTCACGAGAATCTACACAATTTCAATGATGCCGGTGACATATTTTTGAAAATGAACATTTACGGCGGGGAATATCTATGGGTCTTATCGCTACCATATGAGAAGTTACAAAATTTTAAACAGATGGTCATTGTATTCCACGATATTAATAATAATCCGACCCAACAGCGTGCCATGAATAAAATAAAGTGTTTTCAAAAACTTCATGCGACACACGATATCGTCCACATCGAGCCTGCCGGAGAAAACATCACAGTGACATATTTTAGAAAAGATTCTTGCGTTGACACAGAAATCGCATCATCGGACATAGTGTCCGAGGCGATGAGTTCCGAATCTAACACGGATGAACCAGTCAATAATGGAGGTGAACAGGAAGCACCCCAGTCCAATGCCCAATATACACCAGACGGCTTGCTGGGAATGATCGAACAAACGACAATGACAGCTTCCAAGCAAATCGAACAATTTATTGTAGACGATGCTGATAAAAATGTAGTTAACGAGATAACTGCTCGCATGACGAAGGAAATTACACAATTGATAAGAGTGTTCGCATCCACCGAAGAGGTCGTTGAAGGTGACGCAATCCAACTGAATGTTGACCACAACAATAACGAGCAGGAGAGTAATCCGGCACACGAAGAGACTGCGGCAGTAGAGGTAGTCGAAAGTCGTTCTGTTGTAGAAGAAGCACACGAAGAGACTGCGGCAGTAGAGGTAGTCGAAAGTCGTTCTGTTGTAGAAGAAGCATCCGAAGAAGCTAACCAGATGATAGCCGAGACTACAGAATCCACTCCACAGTTGGAGGACAAACCGAAGGGCAAAAACGCAAAAAAAAATGCTAGGCGGTCCGGCAAAAAAACAGTGAAGATCGATGAATTCAACTAATTGCTAACAGCACGGAATCACACAGTACACTGTTATACGACAATTCAATTTTAATATGTAGATAGTATATCTATGCCATCTCAATTATTCAAACAGATTGTCCCAATCGATGTGTTGTTTACGTTCCTCTCGTCGTTTTGCACATTAGAACACTCTTATTATAAATTTAACTCAGATGCATACAAACGTGCCCAATTAAAGGACATGATAACGCCTTTTCTTGAGACGATTAAACCATATTATCACGTTGCGAAACGAGTATATGTTGAAAGGAAACAAAACTATACGAATACCACTACCATTCTTCGTCAGTTATGTAATTTACATAATGTTGGATATACATCAAAAATCTCATACAGTAAATCCAAATACGAGATCATATATTATATAAACACTCGTCCACAATTATAATCAACGTGGTCGATATGTCTGTTATTTTGCTAACATAGTCACATTCACTATGTTACCAATAGATACTGTTGAATCGCTCATCGACGCAGGCGTAATTAGTTTCCGGCATAAGATGGTTCGTTCAATTTCAATACGTTGTTGCCCAATAAATCCGGCTTCAATCCCCAGACAGGTGCTTGACTGGGAACACTCCAAAAACTAACCCAATCTGGATTGGGTTTCAATTCAGTAATGATGCCACCATTCTCATCAATAATATTCGCCATAACAATATATTTACTCAATATGACATTGGCGTCCAAGACTTGACCGATTGACATGCGAGCAAACCACTCAAATTTGCGTCTGCTCAATATATCCTGGGCAGGTATCCAAATACCATACAGGTTCGTTGATAATGTGAGTGGCGTATTTGACATTAATTCGTCCACTGTAATGGGGTTATTATTGCCGTCTTTCACGCCAAGAAGTTTCCCAGGAACAGCGTTAATCTTCTGTTCGCGGATACGCGTTTCAATCCACCTGTCAAATTCGCCAGAAAAGGTAGAGTCTGCTGTAAAATCTTTCGAAATGGTGCGCTGCATGAAATCCATTAGATTGAATATTGTCTGGTTTTTTCTCGGAGCACCCATAAAGTTCGAATTCGGATAGAAGGAGAAAGAGGTAGACGTGATGTTCCGGTCTATGTTCTCGCTAACAAACGGCTTGTCACCAGATGTTGCTTTTGTATACATAGGTAAAAGGTCACGCATACATAAAAAGGACAAGGGAATGTTCATACCACCATATATATATAATAGCTTTACCATACCCAATGCTCTCATCTTGTCGCTGATTGGATTACTAATCAATTTCATATCAATCTTCCAGTCTGGAATCAGCTTGGGGAAGGTGGTGTCGTCGATAATACATATACGGAAATTATCAGAACATTTGTTGATGATACTCTGAATAGTAACATACAAATATGGTTGATTCAGCTCATAGCTGCTCCTTGACCCAAAGCTCTGCCAATTTCGCGAGTTATACTCGTATGGAATATGAATCCAAATGATAGGCTTTTTGCTTTGAGCTAAATCGTCACGCTGCTCCTCTAAAATGTCGCGAATTGTCCTATAGTCCTCCTTTTCGTTTGTTCGATACGTTTTCTCCAACATGCGTCGGTGTAAAAACAAAAGAACACACACGACCGAGATGATGATAATGAGATTTAATATTTTTTGCATATAATATACCATTATATTTTTTTTCATTACGTTATCAACGTCAGTTATCTATTTTCATAATCCCTCCCCAGAACTCCTTGTTCCTCTCTTGCGCAAGTTCTGACTGTTTTGCTAATTCATATGCCCGTTTCGTTGTAACAGAAGCCTCTTGTTCCTCTCGTTGTGCAAGATATTGGTTTGCCTGTATCTCCGATAGAGGTGTTGTATTTTGCGTGTTTCGATAATTCATATATTCATTTACGTTACGAAACTTCTTCACGTTAGTATAGTCTTCATCTGTAACGGGTATAACACTTTCAACGTGTGCCTGTTTCAAATCCTGGAACCCCACACTGCTAAACATATCAGAACTATAGTTATCCTGTGGACCATCTAATAAATTGGATGCGCCACCGTTTTGGACTGTAAGATCTTTCACATCGTTGTGAACCACGAGCGAGCGAATATCCTTTTTTTTCTTGTCAAAATATTCATTCATTGCACGCATATTAGTTATATTTACGTCGTCCACATCGTCATCCGATTTTAACCAATTTCCATATCCCGACTCTTCTTGGTCTTCAGAAACCTTTTGCTTTTCAAACTGTTTATTGAACCACGCGTTAAAGTTGTGTGTATCCTTCAATTTTTTGTTGCTGTCGAAAAAAGAAGCAAGTGCTTTCTTTTTATTCTCTTCGCTTGTATCCAATGGAATATATTCGTCTGTATTCATGGTCTTATTCACATTTTTATTTTTGAACTCCCATATCGAAAAAAGTGTTTTATACGCTTTCGAGTAAAATAAAAAATACTCCGTTCCAAGTCCAGATTTGTCTGGGTGAACACGAAGCACTTGTTGTTTCGCACGTTTCAGATCAGCTTCATTGAAATTTTCACGCAACTGAAAAAGGTTGAGAATGTCGTCTAAACTATAATTACCAATATCAAGATCAACTCCATCTTTTTTATTAGGATGTATGTTCATATATTAGTATTCCGAAAAATATATGAACTTCGAACGACGGTTATATCAAAGACCCTTTGATGTTTGTTCGGCAGCATGTATTTGACTCTGATAAATACCACACCGTTTAAAGAAGGCTGCAATTTTTCCTGGATCGGCACCAGTAACACTGTCGTCTGGAATATAACTTGTATTTCCCTTTTTATAACATAACACAACAGGTATACCATTCACCATTCTCTTCGACTTCATCATTGCGTACAAATCATCACACTCGTCTACGTCAAGATCCGCACACAGAACATTGGCAGGAGATGTTGCGAAAAATCCCTCCAAAACTGGAGCAATCTTCTTACACGGACCACACCAAGTAGCACCTAACTTGATAATTATCAATCCTGGGTTCACAGCCAACAGGTCGAAAAACTCTTTGCGTGATGGAATACCTGAAATAATTTGCTTTTGCATGTACATAGTCCCAATACAAAAAAATATTGGTTCTAACGTTTTTACCAGAACCAATATCCAACCATTATATTACCGCTCAATAATGCTCTTATTCACGATGGTGGTCTTAGCAATGGATTTGATAATCTTTCCAAAATCACGTCGCTCAGCAACCTCGTCGGCCGGCCCCATCGCCTGAACCATCAGTTTCAAGTAAATATCGTTCTTCTTGTTGTCATACTGGTCATATCCAGGATTCTCTCTTTGCCAGTCGTCAAACAACATGATGTTCTTGTTCGACAGGTCCTTAATAGCCTTCTTCAGTTTGTCTTGGTTAGAATTGTCCTTCTCCCACTTATCCTTATCTTTAATGTGCAAGACATCTCGTTTCAAATCACTACAGTGGATAGGGCGCTTGGTCACATCCAATTCATTGAGACCACGCACAAACATGCGGGAGATTCCCTCAGCATACCCCAATTCTCCTACTCTTTCCAGGTCTTGAAGATTCAGTTGAAGCGATTTTATGAAGTCGCCTATGTTCATCGCATCTTTACACGTCTCGTTCAAGAAGAATTGCAGATTGAAGGTTTTGTTGTTACTGTTCGTCTGGGTGACATTGTTGTTTCCATTGGTAATGTGATTGTTAACAGCACCCTTGGCCACCTCTTTGGACATCTCCACGATAGTGTTGTTTTGCGTCACGATCAGGTCCTTGAACTCTTGGTTCTGTTTAACCAACATCATGATGGCTTCTTTATCGGAAGTATCACCATTCACGGTCTCGCAAACAACCAGATTATTGTCTGATATATGCGCAGTAGTATAGCATCTCTGGCGATGATACCATAACGAGTTTCTGGCGGCATACGACTTACCACATTCACACGCAAACATCGTGCGGCACTTTTTGGCACTTTTTTGTTCTAAATCCGTTCTAAATGTTCTATTTTGGTGTTTCAGTGTAACCAGGTGTCTGGTATAGTTACTTTCCTTAAAGCATACAAAGTCACATTTTTTACATTCGAATGTTTCGGCATTTTTTGGCACTTTTGGCATCAAAAAATGTTCTAAATGTTCTATAATTTATAGAACGAAAAAAAGTGCCGCATATGAACGCAAACTTGTCCTGAAAATTTATCGTAACAACATTTTCGTAAAAAAATCTGTATTTAGAGCATTATGGTCACATGTGACTTTTTCGATATGTTTTTCCAAAACTCTTCTCAGGATCTCAGAATTGGACATTTCTGTAGATCTATAAATGTCCATTTTTGAAATCTTGAAAATAGTTTTGGAAAAAATACCTCATATCGTATAGATCTGGGAATTATATATAAAATCGAGCTTAAAGAACCTCATTTGGAGAGGTAGTCGAGCGCGCTGAGTAGAACGCGTTCTTGATCGCTGAGACGTTGGAAGATGAGACATTCATCGAACTTCACCTGAAAATGTCGGTTGTGATATCCCTTACATACAATAGAGATGCCTGTGTCGGTGAACCGTATATCACATACCAACGCACCCTTTGTTAGTCTGATATTGGATGGATCAGAAATGCAAATCCACCGAATGAATGCCCCCGACTTCAAGCTGGAGACATCCTCTACATATTTGTATCCGTCGAGTTTGACTAGCATGTCAGCCTGTTCATCTGTGTCCATCTGTAGGTCATTCAATACAGATTGTATGGCCTCTCTTATTTTGACTGAAGACATGTCGATAATTTCTTCGTTTTCATCCTTATCAAGTGCTTTGAGTAGCGATTCTATGTCCATGCGTGGTTTATATGATATATGCGTAGATTCTATATGAGTTCTATGCATATACTATGAGTGTGTGAGTCAGTTTATGGTTCGCTGACTCTTCTTAGAAGAGGGAGCTTCCGAACAGACCACCGCCCCCTTCATTTGCGGCCATAGGGGCAGCCGGTTCCATTCCACCAGGGAAAGCAGCATTTTGAAGGGGATTGGATGTATTTTGATACATGTTACTATAGTCAGCTATCTGACCATTCCCCGTATTAGGCAGTGAACCTATATCAGTTGTTCCATATGATCCCCCACCATTCATGGCCTGATCTATGGCGGCCTGACCAGGATTGATGGGAGGAGGAGGCATTTGTTGTGCGACCTGCTGTTGTTGAGGTTGTCCCTGCTTTCTTGCCGAGGCCTTTTTCTTGTTTCTATCTTGTTCGGATGTTCCATTCCAGAGGTCAAGCACCCTATCCGAGAGAATACTCACCTTCTCTCCTAATTTGGTTTGTAAGCTCATGGTGATCATCATCACCGCCAGAATAATCGGTATAATCTGGAACTCTGGGTAAGAAATTCCACTGTAAGTAGGAACGTACTCGAGAATTCTGTGGATAAAGAAGATGCCTAAAAACATAAGAGAGAGTTGTAAAATGATCTCAAAGGTGATCTCAGCGTTCCCCTTGTTTTCGTCAGCTGGAGGAACATATGTTTGCATAAGTTTGTTCACAGTCACTACGGGGACAATGGCCAACACAGAATATTGAACGATGTTCAACATGTCGGACTTGGATGAATCGTCAAATTTAAAGACGTGTTTGAAGAAACCTGTTGCACCGCGTGTATTATCTAAACTTTCCATATGATGTATAAGAAGAAATTAATATTCGCAGGTAAATAAGAATTCAATTCTTGCGTTGAAAGCTTAAAAACAACTTATATACATGTACAAATGAGTAGTTCCAGATCTGTCGCAGCTGCACGTGCAAGAAGAGCCGGAGGAGATCAGTCTTCCTCCCGACCAAGCCAGTTAAGAAGTGCCAACCAACCTGCTAAACCCCAGCCCCAGCAATCTACCGGTAAATCGCAAAACAATATGGAGGCCGGTGACGGCAGATTATCTGTATCGGATGCATTTGCGCTTGTGACAATAAGACTTGGACGGGTGGAGATGGCTCTACAGAAGCTTGACATTCATAATATAGCATCCAGTGTTGCGGAGGACGGTGGTAGCTCTACAGCTGCAAGTAGCGTTGTATTGAAATCGATTGTAAGTCGTATAGACGATTTAGAAAAATCAATAGACGATAATATCAGCGGAGCTGGTATGACAGACGAACAAAATGACACAATCACGGGTCTACAATCGACGGTTGCGGCACTTGAGAAAGAGTTAAGAGATGCCAAAGATGCTATTTATAAGCTACAAAGCTTTGCTTTGGACATGAACCAGAAGATAGGTTCGAATGGTAGTCTCTCCAAATCATCCAAGGCTAAGCATACGTCCAAGACAGTCGTGTTGGACCTTGGTCAGATCGAGAATGATACATCAGAAGCGACCGTTGGGGGTGGTGTGCAGACCGACGAGGATGATGGTGAGCAGGCTGACGAAGAGGATGTTGACCATGCGGACGAGGAGGGCGAGGAGGACGAGGAGGACAATGAGGACGATGAGGACGATGGTGAAAAAGAACAAGACGTCGTTAGCGAGAACGGAGACAGCGCATAAATCTATGTGAGAGAATAGGTTGAATTTATAGTATTTACGTATAAATTCAAAAAAACGAGTGTGTGTTTCTATTAGTCATGAAGATCATAGTAGGATTATTTATATTTTGTATGATATTATTTTTATATTTACATGTTACGTTTCAGCTTCGCACCAGCAGCGACTTGGATGTATACGAGATAGATGTGACATCAAAAGACAGACTGGAGGAGGTTTGTGATGTGCGCCAACCGGTTATGTTTGACTACACAAACGAGACTGTTACGAGAGACATAAATTTCTCTCAACTCACAAACAAATATCCAGCTTTTGATGTGAATATGCGGTCCACGTCGGAGAACAAAGACGACAGTCTGTATTCGCCCGTTCCCATGCGCAGTGCGAATAAATTGTTTGATGTAGCCCGCAACAAGAAGTATTTCTCCGAAAACAATAGCTCCTTTTTGGGCGAGACCGGATGCGTAAAAAGTATGAACTATCACGACGAGTTTCTTCGACCGTATATGGTATCGAATTGTAATTACGACGTAATGTTCGGGTCCACAGGGATTACGACGCCCATGCGCTACGAGGTAAACTATCGAAATTACTTTTATATCACGGAGGGAGAAGCCACCATCCGATTTGCGCCCCCCAAGAACACCAAGTATATGATGGAGCACGCGGACTACATGAATTACGAATTTCGCTCACCAATCAATCCGTGGAATGTTCAGGACAGCTATCTGTTGGATTTTGAGAAGGTGAAGTGTGTGGACATCCATCTTACCCCTGGAAAGATGGTGTATATTCCAGCATATTGGTGGTATAGCATAAAATTTGAAAAAAGGACGACGATTGCGTGTTTCCGATACCGCACATACATGAATAACATATCGATCCTACCCCGCTTCTGTATGTATGTTTTTCAGCAGCAAAACCTCCTTCAGGACGGCGTAAAGAACAAGATCGGTCGGGAGGTATTGGAACAAGAAATTCGTGATCATGCGACTCCCGCAGACCCCAACGACCCCATCGACCCCAACAAATCCGCCGCCGCCATTGAGGCGACAAAAGAAGAAAAAAATGATATATCACAATGATGATATGTACTTAGGTTATACTATATAAAGTTACCGATATACTATAATCACCTACCCACGCCAATGTTCAAGATACACATTCAAAACCGGAGTTATACCGATTGGGAATGTATGACGTCGCATGATATGTCCATTATTCAGGTAACTGGCGTGGACCCAGTCAATCAACGACTGTTATCCGGAGATGTATTTGACATAGACGCTGAGGAAAACGTGATCATTCGACGTTCCCCCGTTCGAGAACTGGAAGCCCTTCCAGGCGTTCTCGACTTGAAGACCAACAAAACGTATGGTCGCGAGAGTGGCGGGAAACGGAGACTTCTGTATAGAGTGGTTCCAGACGACGTCCGGCTTCCCATATTCCTGGTTCCCTACGAGCAAAAGCATATGGGCTTTTCGAAGGTGTTCTCCAACGTGTATGTTACCTTTCGGTTTCAGAACTGGGAGGGGAAGCACCCGTCGGGTGTGTTGACCTCGACCATCGGATCCGTGGACGTATTGCCGAACTTCTACGAATACCAGCTATACTGCCGAAGTCTCTACACATCCATCCAGCGATTTAGCAAGGACGCAGCAAAGCACGTGCGGCTGTTGTCGGAGGGGGGTGGCATGGAGGCAATCCTCGAGAAACAGACCACTGACATTGAGGATCGGCGAGGGGAAGAGTGGAACGTGTTTACCATCGACCCCGATAACAGCGTCGATTTTGACGACGGGTTCAGCATAAAGGAAACCCCCGAACATCTGCTTGTCAGTGTATATATCGCAAACGTGACGATTTTGCTGGACGCCATGAATTTGTGGGATTCATTTTCAACGCGAGTGGCGACCATCTATTTGCCCGATAGAAAACGCCCGATGTTGCCCACTATCCTTTCGGACAATTTGTGTAGTCTCCAGCAAGAGGTTACGCGGTTTGCCATGACCATGGATGTGTATATCGACAAAGCAACATACGAAGTCGCAGACGTTCGATTCAAGAATTGTGCGGTGAACGTGTCAAAAAATTACCGATATGAAGAAAAAAGTCTGATTGGCTTGCCTGACTACAAACTACTTGAACACACTGTGAGGGAGCTATCGAAGCGATACAAATATATCCGGAATATCCACAACAGTCACGAGGTGGTCAGTTACATGATGACGATGATGAACTATCATTGTGCCAAGAATTTGCTGAACAAACGAGAGGGACTGTTTCGAAACAGTGTATTGAAACCCAGCAACGTCGATGTGTCACAAGAGCTCTCTGAGGAGGTAAGCAATTTCATCAAAATTTGGTATAGTTCTGGTGGTCAATATATCAATGCGGCGGAGCTTGGCGACAATGTGTCGTCTGTGCGCCACGAACTCATGGACATGGACGCCTATGTTCACATCACGAGCCCCATTCGTAGACTGGTTGATTTGCTGAACATGATAAAATTTCAGCAAATAAATGGTCTGGGCACATTGTCCGAGCGATGTGTCGAGTTTTATATGAAATGGACAACCGTCGACAACATGGAATACATCAATACCTCCATGAGGTCCATCAGAAAAGTCCAAAGCGACTGCAGTATGCTGGAATTGTATACAACCAACAAAGAGGTGACAGAAAAGGCGTATTCCGGGGTATTGTTTGATAAGACTCTGCGTGACGACGGTATATACAAATACGTTGTGTACCTCTCCGAGCTGAAGCTGACCATGCGGATATACGTTCAGAAGGAGTTCCTGAATTTCGAAACGAAAGAGTTCAAGTTGTTCATGTTCCAGGATGAGGACACGCTGCGAAAAAAAATCAGACTACAGTTGCTTGACTAAGTGACGTGTATTCGCATTACTACTATTCTGGTGTATTCACTGTAAATCTTTTTAGTCCGACCAGCGTGAGAAATGAGATGAATTCTATCGAAGCTCCGCCTCCGGTGGAAATGTGAGTAAATGTATGGGGAGATTTGTCAACAAACCCGCCTGTGTCTCCTCCGCCCACGATTACCTTCTGGTCTGCTCTGTGACTCATAGACTCTTGTAGCATGTTCACACAGAGTTGGCTTCCCTGTGCGTATTTTTCGTCCTCCACCAGCCCCAATGTACCGTTCCAAAACACGACGGGATGGTCGCGAATGAGTCCCTGGAGGGTGTTGAGCGATTTTGTACCGATATCATAAAACCACTCTCCTTCTTCCAGCGACTCGGTAGACTTCTGAACCGGCCATTCCTGTAGATTTTTCGCCGCCAGCCCGTCTTCCATTAACACAATCTTCGCCTTGTTCTTTTTTATTTCGTCGATAAAGTCGGACATGTCGGAAGAAAGCAGACTGTTGATGTTTCCGCCAGCGATGTAGATGGTGTCCACCTTCTTGGACAAGCTTTTCAGAAGTGCCAGTTTGTCGTCCATTTTCCCGCCCCCGATAATGGCCAACGTCTTTTGGTCGCCAGAGGTTTTTGTAATCATCTGTAGTGCTCGCAGCTCCTTTTGTATGAGATAACCGTATGCTGCGACATCGTACTTGAACCCGGTGATGCTCAGATGGTCTCTGTGTGCGGATCCAAATGCGTCGTTTATGTAGACGTTGCCAAGGAGTGTGGTGGTGCGATACACGTCATTGTCGGCGGGAAGTGTCCCCTTCGACCAAGCCGTTTCTTCTTCGTGGAACCGCAAGTTTTCAAGCAGGAACACGCGACAAGACTGGGTGCTGTCCATCTCGTTCAGCGTATCCAGCGACGCGGTGCTGAGTCCTTCGTCGAGAAAACACACCTTTTCCCCGAGATACCGCTCCACTATTCTGGTAAGCGGTTTGAGACTATACTGCGCGTCTCTTCCCTTGGGTCGCCCCATGTGGGACATCAGCACGACTCGGTTGGCCCCCTTCTCCAAGACATACTTGATTGTTTTTAAGGACGACTTTATGCGGAAGTCGCTCACTACGACATCGTCCTTCATGGGCACGTTGAAATCTACGCGCATGACCACATTTTTCTCGTCCACGTCGATGTTCTCGACGAAGAATGCGTCTTTTCTCTCGTGTTCGTCTATCATTTCCGCGGACTTGATGACCTGGTTCGCGTAGGACCACTCGTTGTCGTACCATACCATGAACTTGAACTGGTTGTTTCCGAGCGACATACTCGCGTTCTTGTCCACGATGGACGGACAAGTGGTGCTTATGTAATCCGAGCTGACAAGATTTTCGCGACACACCTGTATGTGGGGACACTTGTCCATGTTGGATATGATTGCTTCCATGGTGGTCAGAGTCCTTAATTGAACGATCACGTCAACGAGCGAGACGTTGTTGACGGGTACCCGAACCGACGTGCCGACTATTTTGTCTTTCAATGCGGGAATGATTTTGCCGATGGAAGAGGACGCACCGGTGGTATGCGGAATGATGTTGTTGAAAATGGACCTGGACGTTCTGTTTTTGGAGTTTGCGGTATCCACCACCTTCTGGCTGGCGGTGGATGCGTGAATGGTGGTGAAATTGGCACCGATTATCCCGTACTGGTCGTTCAAGAATTTCAGGAGAGGCGTGATACAGTTGGTGGTACAGGAGGCGTTGCTGATATGCGGTTCTCCGCGATAGGTCTCGTGGTTGGCACCATACACAAACATGGGCGTGTGGTCTTTGGGGGGAGCAGTCATGATTGTATATTTCGTTTTATGCGTCTTTATTCTGTCCTGCGTGAGGAACGCTCCGGTAGCATCGATAAGTATTTCAATGCTATAATGCCCCCAACGAAGCGCATCCGGCGACCGGCTGCGGAATATGCGAACGATGTTTCCGTTCACCTTAAAGTTGTCGTCGTCTATGATGACCACGGTGAAGTCCCGGTTGTATTTGTGAACGCTGTCGTTCTTCAGGTATTTTTCCACCGTACGAACATCTAAGTCTGGTGCGTTAATAGCAGCAACGCGCAACTCTCTGTGGCGAAGTAGCAAAAGGAACACGCATTTTCCAATTCGACCAAACCCATTGATTCCAACCGGACGCATTGTTGAACAGGTATATTAAATCACTATAAACAAATTTTAGCGTGATTCGGAATTTATTTTTAATTAACCTATTTTATTGTTTTATTATTTGTTATTTTATTTCCGCCTTCTCTACACTTAACTTACGCCTGGGACTCCATCTCCTCCTCGGCGACACTACCTGAAGACTTAGTCTGTGCCTCATCGTCTTCGCGGGGACCAGGTCCTCTCGCCTTGGCGGTGGACTTATCGTCGGAAGTCTTGGGGCGGAGCGACTTCACCTCTCTGCGAGTCTCGCACATGAGTTGACCCTGGGCGATTCCAGAAATCTCGGCGGCCTGAAACTTGTGCTTTCCGTTAGAAAGCTCATTCAGAGAAAACTCCACATACTCTCCCTGGACAAGATACTTGTATTGCTGGTCGGTAACCATGATAGAGGAATGATGAACAAAGACATCAGTTCCCTTGATGTCTCCGGTAGAAGCGGTAATAAATCCGTAACCGGACTTGTTGTTAAACCACTTGACTCTTCCTGTAAAGCGTGAAGCGGACGATGTTTCCATATCGGACTGGCTCATACTGATTATACACTGAATAGGTGGTTGTCTTTATATTATTTTGACTAAATAAAAAGATACATACCGCTACCTTGAGTCGTCGATTTTCGGAGCTAAATAAAACACCATTTTTCCGCCATTGCCGACATTATATGTGACGCGAATCGGATAGCAATCAGTTAACACAATTTCCACATCCTTAGTAAGTTTGCTGTTTGAACATATGTCACGCATTCGATACAAGGCAAATGATACTTTCATAGCAACATCATCCTTCACGGTGTACGATGTTTGCGACGAATTTACGATGTCTACTTCCATTTTTCCTACCACGGAGCTGTCTGATGTCATCTGTATCTTTTCTTTGGAGCAATGGAATTCTATGGTGTCGCCGAAAATCTGTAGCTGATTGATGATGGACGCAAGGTTGGCGGATGGCATCGTGATCGATACGTCGCTGTCGAAATCAGGAATAGAGAGCATTTCCGACTCGATGTCCATGAGCGGAAGAGAAAAATGTTTGTCGAGGGTGGTTATCTCGTCGTTTCCGGTGAAATGAACGGTCAGTTTATCCGATATCTCGGTGGAAAACTCGAGCCTTATATGTTGGGTTTTGTCGCGCGTATGCAGGACCTTGGAGAATATATCCGCGGAAATACCGATGGTGGTGTCACCGCTGCCCTCTTTGCGAGTGTACACATCAAACCAGGTCTTGGGTAAATGAATTTCGAATATCACTATGTGACTACTGTCCATGGACTGGACATACAATTGGGTCTCGTTAAATGTGATGTTGATATGGTCTGAAAACAACCGAACATGTTGGAAAATGCTACAAAACGCATCGGCGTTTGTTTTGTCGCGAATTTCAATATCCATTGGTGTACATACAACATACGCAGTATTTTTATATTGTTTCTGATGTTTCTGATGTTTCTGATGTTTCTGATGTTTCT
>ERZ807291.3237-NODE-3237-length-23402-cov-16.798133_pt1 | contig 23402 bp, 22 predicted proteins | sample MGYA00521257_ERZ807291 | MGnify/ENA primary metagenome ERZ807291 (study PRJEB31413, sample SAMN03169783) | marine metagenome | biome: Marine; feature: Water; material: Subsurface seawater | place: North Sea | collected 2011-04-28 | depth 1 m m ... | reverse complement strand
TTAACTGAAGCGTCTTTTTTAACCATACTCATTGCAGCCCGAACAAAGGATTTACCTTCTGTAAAGTAATAAAACCCAGCAACAGCATGATTACTTATTGGGTTTTTTTCTGCTGTTTCAACAATATTATTTTTATTATCTAACTTCACGTATGACCATCTAGGATGAATCGAGTCAAAAATAATCACTCCCGCATCGCTGCTTTCTAAACAAGAAATAGCTTCTTCTAACGGTATATCAAAATATTGATCGGCATTGGAAATAATCAACGGATTACCATTATCAATTAAATCAACAGCCATCAAGACACTGCATGCAGCACCTTTTGTTGGAGCCCCGATTTTTATAATGTCACAATTATTTGAAGTAAGAATATTAAGTATGTTATCTAAGTGAAATCTCCGACAATCATCTTCATTTAAAATAAAAATAAAGTGAACTTTTTTCCTCATTTTGTTAAAATTCTTAAGAAAAAGTTCGATCATGGTCGCACCATTAATCTCAATTAAAGGTTTAGGATATTTGTATTGAACGTCATCAAAAAACTGGCTAGTTCCAACAAGTGGAATTACGACATTAATCATCCCTGTAACCGCTCATATTTTAAAATGTTTTCCATAATACTTTGATAATTTACTTCATTGACTTCATCCACCTGCATAACCCAAGCACCACTAGCTTCTGCTGCCTTAATACCATTTTCATTATCTTCTATAATCAAACATTCTTTGGGTTCTAGACCAAGCCTGTTAATTGCTTCCAGATAAATATCAGGCGCCGGCTTAGGATTTTCAACATCTTGTGCTGATATAAAAAAATCTAGATATTGAATTAATGATGCTTTTTCCATCATCACAGTAATGGAGTTGATAACAGAATTAGAACAAACTGCAATATGGTAGCCTTTTTCTTTTAACTTGGATAACGCAAATTCATGATGAAATCGAGGCTTACATAATGCGTGTACGATTCCTAGTGTATATAGTTGTTTCATGTCATTAATGAAACCATGCAATGCAACTGGTAAACCTTGTTCAAGAGAGAGCATCTTTAGTTTCACTTGAGTAGGTAACCCATCGTAGGTTATAAGATGATCATATCTACTTATGTTCATTCCAAATAATTCAAGCGCTTTATTCATTGCTTCGAAATGCCATTCCTTCGCATCAATAAGGACGCCATCCATATCAAAAAGAATTGCTTTAATTTTAGTCATAAAAATAATCCTTAGCTTTATCGGGGAAATCTGTACATAAGTAAACGTTATCGATTCCTTTGATTTTATTTAATTCTTTATAGATCATCCATTTTTCCATATATTCTCTACCATGGAGCTCGGGAGACACAATACAGACCATTTTACCATTTTTAATATGCTCTAATATACACTCATTAGTTATCCATGGCGATTCAAATTCATCCATCCATACACCTTGAGCATAATGATATAATGAGCATGTTTGCTCATATTCACTTTGTCTCGTAAATATATTTAAACCTTTCATTTTAGCAATAACGGCATCAGGAACCGACATGTCAAATAGAAAGTAATTTTTTATATCATATTCATCTAAGAGCTTAATCAATAGCTCATGCAAGCCATCCGATTTAATATTAATCGCTAAACAAAAATTAGATCCATATTTCTTATATAAAGTGAATAATTCATCAACACTTAAGGCAAATTCAATCGGTATATCATGACTAACTACAAGTTTTCCATTTAAATCACGAATATCAGTCTCTAAGCCGAAACCATGTGAGAAGGAATTCTCAAAAGCTTGGATAGTGTTTTTCTCTTCAACTTTTTTCCAATATCCCCTGTGAGAAAGTATTTTTATCATTTTATTATATACTCATATTATTAAATTCATTAAAAAATAAAATTATACTAAGATACTAATTAGACAAATAAATTTCTACAATATAAAAAATATTATCTTCTTATGCAGTAGCCATTCAGATTTGAACCAAATATATTTACTTACAGACAATGTGTTCCCACCGATCTTGATACCTAATGAAGTGTCCCCTCAACGATAAAGATTATGCGCTAAACCATAGGTATGATTGCCATGTAATTTTTTAATAAATTTCTAACTACAAGTCATTAGATACTCATAACGACAATTGTAATACTGACTGTATAGTATTTTTACGGGAGTGCTTGTTAACTGAATATTGAAATGTATCTAATTCCCAGCAACATTTATTTTCAACCATTTTAATCATAACATCGTTATAAAATTCTTTTTTTATTGATTTATTTTTATGAGTATTCGAAATAAAATCTCGCCTTAATCTTCTCAATAAATAGAAAAACTTGCTAGAACATTGGTGATTAAAAGATTCATTACTTTTAATGATGTTAAATATATCGTGTAAACCTGCATCAATATTTTCAAGAAAGATGACATAATCTAAATTAGATTTACCCTCAGAATTAAAAATTTGTCCAAATAAATTTTTATTTAATTCTGGGACATGCCATTCTTCTGGTTCACAATTACAGTAATAGTCTATAAACTGAAAGAACGAATTAAAGCCATGAAAGCCATTTACATTAGCCCAACCACGGTCGATCCAGTTTTTTTGTTTCGTACTATCAATGTAATGATGGTAGTAACTGCTTAAAAGATCAAATGGATTTCGTACGCACGTAAACTTAATCAATGCTTTACTAAAATTTAAGTCATCAATATAACTAGGAAAATACGGTGAATCAAAAGATAATTGTGAGTCAACTATTCTTTCTACGTTACGCTTTCCAAAATGGTGTACTCTCTCAATTTTTTTATAACCAGGATTTATAAGAACATTTTCTGTCCTTAAAATCGATCGTATTGTATTACCTGCTGTCTTAGGGATGTGCACAAAATACGCTAAATTTTCCTTTTTTTTCATTGGGTAAGTGACCTATGGCTTGGATAAATTAAAACCTGAGTAAAACCGAACTGACTCAAATATTCTGTAATTTCAGTATATAACTATTGCCCTTCGAACATAGATACCGCGTATGTTGCAATAAAGACACCAATAAAGCCTGACTTGAGTTATTTTTCAGCTCCTGGTTCAACATTTTCCTCTTCACATTGCACATTAACTTTTATAAAATTAAATTTAGGATTGGTATTTTTAATAATGCTATCAGGGCGATCCTAAAATGACCACAGCACTACTAAATAGGTTAAAGCACCATTGCCACATTATTGAAACGGGAAATGACAGCTTTCGCTTCTAACATTCAACGACTCACCAACGAGAGGATAAAACTGGCGAAAAGAGTGTAAATTAGGCCATAATACCGCCAACAGGCGGGTCAAAACTCAACTCAAACGCTGGGTCACAATTGGATGCAATCTAACAACGCACCCAATTTCATTTTCTCAGCTAGTAAGTTATCTCAATAGCTAATTTCTCTACTTTCTCCTTCAATTCATTGAGGTCATCAATCTCAAATTTACCATTATGTACTTCAGGAGAATAGTGCATATGATAAATCCTTGGCTCCATGTGCATATTACCTAGAATATGTTTGTTATTTTTCACTTTTTGATATACTGATTTTGGTCTTACATTATATTCGGGTGGTAAATGGCAGATCTTAACATTACTATTCCATAATGAAACCCGAAGGCTAGGCTGATCCCATCCATTAGTTTTTCCTAGAAATTTATAGTAGTAATCTTTCCAATTCATAAAGAGTTCTTTGACTGCATCAGAATCATTAAAAACCATAACCCCACTATTAACTTCAGAAAATGAATAAGGAATCAATCCATATTCAGGAATTAAATTACTATAGTTTTCTCTTTTTCTCGCATTACAAAAGGCGCTACAAAAATCATATTTCTCTAATAAATCAAAGAGCTCAGTTATATCGTAGTTAATAAACGTATCAGAATCCAAATATATTGTATTTTTAAATGGTGATTGGCTTATATACTCAACCTTTGGGCGTTTTATTTTAGTATTAATAACACAGAAAAAATCACATTCTCCTTCAAAGAGAGCCCTGTACTTCTCTTCGGAATAAACACATATCTTAGAATTGTTGTATTTTTTTAGGCTGCGAATAGAAAAAATACATTCTTGCGCATATCCATCGCCTGTTACAATATATAAAAACCCATTTTCATCAGCGTCAAAGGTATCATGAAAATATTTTATTCTTGACCTTCTAAGAAGAAAAATTTTGACACTCTTGCGTGTAAGAATAACAATGGGACTCAACCAACCTTTAATTTTTTGAATCATTTTGACTTACCAATTATTTGCTTGAGAATTCTTTTCAATTTATTTTTAATTCTAACTAAAAATAAAATTGGTTTTGGAGATTCGTCAATAAGATTATCCCAATATTTAGAAGCTAGGTTCAGTTCATCTGGCCTAAATTTTATAATCGAATTTTTCACGTAACTTGGATAATCAATCATTGGGTAAACATCAAGCATGGATCTTAGTGATGCATTATAAATCTTAACTTCTGGTTTATCTCTGATAAATATAGAATGAGCTAATTTATGCACATTTCTCATTTGGTGGTTAGCTTTATATGGGTTCGGTATATTGGCTCGATAAGATGCATCAAAATGGTTTGGGTCACTTTTAGACCCCATATCTTTTGTCCAACCAAGGTCTGAACCTACGAAAATTATTTCATTAAAACCCATATGATATGCAAGTTGTAGAGCGAGATTCATTGTGGTTCCTGACTTATCAATTCTGTCAACAATATTTGTTGAAAATGAATCTTTCCTAATCTGGCCTTTTTGTGACGGTTTAGTTTCACTTAGAGAGTCGAACCATTTTATTTTTGGGTAGCTATCATCAGGATCAATATATTTTTTAAAGGCAGAAGCGATAAAAGAAGTTGTATTGGGTTCTGAAACAGACTCTTTGACTGACGAAAGCCATTGCCCACCCCATATAGTGTCTTTTACATTTGTTGAAGAGAACAAAAAGTAGGTTGGCCTCCATAATTCATTTTTATTATAAATCATAGAAACTCTATTCATTGCAATCGTAAATTCATCTTTGAGTAGGTTTAAATTCGTATCAGCTAAACTAGGTCCATTCCCCACCAGAAACACCCTTTTACCTTTATGAATATCTTTATATTTCTCGAATACTAAATTCTTAGGTTGCTTAATTACTGTTCTTTTTTTAGCAACGAGAATAGTTCTCTTATATTTAAGATTACTTTTATCCTTCAATATTTCCGTAACATCAAAAGATAAATAATCTAAGATCTCAGAAACAAAACTTACAGACGGCAAGAAGTATAGTTGGTTAAATTCATTACCTTTTCTTTCAGCCCCACCCCACCTACACACAGAGTCAGAGGAGTCAAAAGTTTTAAATTCAATAACAATGGTTTCTCCGAGCTTAGATATTCTTTTTAGAAAACCGTATACATCAGGGACTCTATGAAGGATACCAAGAGCAAGCACTACATCGAAATTCGCTGTATTAAACTGTTCACCGTATATATCTATATTCTTAAATTCAACATTTTTCAAACCATAGATATTTGATGCGAATTTCGCTCTTTTTATTCTTAGATCATCGGCATCCACACCAAGAACATATTTCGCTCCTAACTTCGCACATTCGGTTGAAAAAAATCCATCACTACAACCTACGTCAATAAGATTCTTATTTGTTATATTAATATCATTAATGACTTTCGATAGACGTGACCATTTATGTACATTGTTACCTATACTAACACTGAGATTTTCACATGTTTTAATCCCATAAGGAAATTCATAACGATGATTCCATTCCTCATGTGTAGACAAATTTTTTATTTCTTCCAAAATATTTTCTTTAGTAAAACTCAAAACAATCCCCACATATAACCCAATTCAATTTTAGAAAGCCATCTAAAATACTCTATTTACAAAAGCAAATTTTGCAGTTTTCCATACTTTTTATTTAGCAATATTAACACCCACTTTTAGATACCTGACTCATGATATTAGATACATTAAAGCTGTTCTATGAATTCCAATACCAAACTCATCAAGACTGAATGTAGACTGAGATCCAATACAGTATGTTCAGCTCAACAAAGTTAAGTCTTTAGATGATTAATCTACACTTAATTTTTTATTTATTGACCTTGCCAGATTATTCACTTTAATACGTCAACTAACCTGACCAGTCGAACGAGCTAATTGTCGCCTAGTAATTCACAAATAAACCATAACAAGTTGACACTATTTACCCTCAATATTATTGGGTAGAACATAATAAACAGCTTATTTGACCATATCATTTTTCGATCAATTTTTTGCCATTTGGACAACATACTTCAACCAAATTACTATTCACCTCAGGTCCTGCTAAATTAAATAGTAATAATTTAAAAATATCATTTTTCCAACCAAGTTAATAACTTGGTCAAATTTTGAAGACACGCTTGAAATAGCAAATATTTTTGAAAGTAATTCATTAGTAACGTTAAAATCGGTGACATACTTTGCAACCGCTCGAAGAGTGAACCTTAGCTTACCTTAACTTTATCCCTACATAACTACACTAGGTGCCCAAACCTACTTCATTATTTTGAACCTTAAGTGCTTATTTCTCTTCTCCAGCAACTGCTTTCCTCACTCCTACTCGACTGTTTCAAAGCTGTAAGTCATTGCTCTTATATATTTATGTTTCAAATAACCTAAAAAAATTCTAACAACTGAGCAGAACTAGCGTATTCAACTGTGTGTATTACACTATTGGAACACAAAAACACTAAAATGAAATTAGAAACTGTCTAACCAAATCTCTGATGAAGCCAATTGCGAAGATAGACTTGATGCCTCAACCAAGCTTTCTAATTATTTTCTTTAAGTAAGAAAATAAACTTCTTTTATTGGCGTTTATGGGTTTTCGATAGCAATTAATTTCAACCTCACCAAATGCAAATTCAGTCTTCATTTTCGAAAAATAGAGAGTAGGAAAGTCAACAAAATAAATCTTATCCAAATCTTCATCATTATTTGCAAAAGTGCAGTCTTTTCCATTGTCAAAAATCTTTGAAAAACCTTGTTTGAGAATATATTCAATGAGTGAATTATTTTTTTTGTTTTTGGTTCTGTTAGGTATCTCAACTGCTAAAAAACGAACATTACTTAAATTTTTTGTCATTAAAAAATCATACTCTGCACCTTCTATGTCGACTTTCAAAAAATCTATTTTGGTTAAATTAAAATTTTTGAACAAACTCTCTAACGTTATCGACTTTACTACTTCAGACTTCATGTCGTTTAAACCAATCGGATTATCCCAATTGTTGTTTTTTTGTCCATACTCATAGTGAATGCTATTATTATTAGCCGTGAAGCCTTTGCTTAAAACTTCATTCCCTATTATAGTTTTAATTTCTAGTTCTTTATCATCTATCGAATAACAAGCGTTATGAAGGACTTTACTAGTTTTTTCGCTTCCACTAAGTTTAATCTTTGTTTTAAGTGTGTCGACATTTGTAGATGAGGCTTCTACTGCAATGTAGTTTTTGAAAAATTTATGGTAAAACCAAAAGAAATATCCATCACCAACACCACAATCAACAACAACAGTATTTTCAGTTAGAGGCAATATTGGCACTTTATATTTGCCGATTATCTTATTCAGTATGACTGGAGCTTTTCTTGCGTACATGATTTTCACCATTGAAAAAATTAAAAGTAACCACCCTTTGCCTTTCTTGTAAGCCATTATTTTAATTTACCTTTTAGAAAGGCAAATAAGTGGTCGATAAGTCACTATATTCAGACTTATTAATTATGTTCCCAAAATACTTATTGTAGGTCAGTAATTATTACTAAAACAACTATAAAATATTCTCGATACACCATTTAAAAGACTCTTTCTATTATTACATTTTGGCTACGCATCTTCGCTTCTATCATCCTTTGGTGCCTACCTCACGTAAAAATAATTATATTAAGCGTCAGAGTTTAACACCATAGTGGTCAATGTTAAGGGAGAACATTTCCCTTATAATTTTTATAGAGAGGAACGGTCAACGTCTTGGGCGATGATTTACCTGATGAATTTTTGACAAATACTTCTTACTTATCAGTATAATTATTAAAAATTGATATTGCGATTTCCCTTTCAATAAAACCACTTTTAACCGCTGGCCAATTATCAACAGCTAATATGGAAATGTCTTTTATGTAAACCCCTGGCTTATCAAAAAAAAGATATTGCTTACATTTTGTCTTGAACATCATATTATTTACTTTATCTCTGGGCTTTAGATGTTCGCACATTTCAAATTTCACCGGTACCTTGGTGTTAGATAAAGCTGCAAGGATTGCCATCCTGTGGTTGCCACTCACCACATAAAATTTTTTATTTCTATTATTGAGAAGGTAATATCCTGTTATATACCCACCTTTTTTATCTGGGAAATTTTCTGGTTTATATCCATACCGTCTAAATGAGCGTAAGATCTGTTTAATTTTCTCTACCAGTAAATAAATACTCTCATCACATTTAAAGCCAAAAAAGTCATTATCTATGTATTCACATACTGGAACCGAGTGTAACCAAGGCAAAAAGATATAATTAGCAGGCACTTCCGACAAAGCTTTACTTTTTACTGAATAGAAATCGGCGAGTGTGAGGGGATTGAACCTTCTATTAGAATAATAATCAAACACAACCGTTTCTTTATAATTTATATTCGTATTCTTTAAAACTTGTATTGCCGTTTGAACAAATGGGTTAGTCTTTTTTGTAACCGGGACACGTCCCAAATTGCATACATTTTTTGGATCTAACCACTGAATATCTCTACAACTCATATAGTTAAACCAAATACTTCTTAGCTTGAAGGTTCTCTATATCTTTTTCAAAATAAACATATTTAAAAAAAATTATACATTTAGATCTAGACATATCAGGTGGATTATTCACAAAATCAATGGTCCAGTTTTTAATCCAACCACTTTTGGCTGGCTCTGAAACCCATGTACCACTCCACTTGTATTCAAAGTAATTCCAGGCGCATGTTTTATAAATACCACCCCGAGTACTCCATATTTCTTTATGCTCAGGATCATCTGCTCTTCGTTTTAATACACCATCCCTGCCCAAGATTTTTTCTTTAAGTGTTTTTTCAATTTCAAAATTTCTACCTTCGGCTATATCAAGAGGTAAAGCGTCTTGATTATTTAACTCTAAACCATGGAGCGTATCATTTATACACGATTTTTCTTTATTAAAAATCAAGGCTCTTATCCAGTAATCAGCTTCTTTATACTGTACACCAGAGAAATTTTCGTCCCAAATCCCTATTCTTTTTACTGATTCGGGTGTGTAACTAACTAAATTATCGCCAAATTTCCCAACAATAAAATTGAATTTCTTATGCATTTCAAGTAAATTACTACACCAACTTTTATGAACAACGGTATCGTTTTGCATTGTTACCACATACTCTGAATCAGGATTATTTAAATCTTTAAAACCATGTAACAGAGCTTGATTCCAGTTTTCAGCTAAATTCCCATTTGACCGATTCGGCCTAAGCACATTATGTAAAACTTTTACTTTGCCAATAAATTCTTCATCTAAATAAAACTCTGTATGATTGTTGATAATATTTACTTCTGTGTTCTGAATTTCCGAAAAGTCTGATTCAAATAAATTTTTAAGTGTGTCATTCAAAATCTCATTTCTTTTATATGTAACGATATAGACCTTAAATTTTTTCATCATATATTTCCATAATAGGACTTTTTTCCCGGGACAAATTAGCCATAGCAAGTATTTTTTCCAAAACTGGATCAACTTCAATTCTTTTGTCATAACATAGCGTTTTTTTTAATAAATCCCATTGAGGTACTTGTTGATGCCTTTTTGAAGCAAAACATTGTTTGGCAAATTCTTTTTCAGAACGAGAGCACCCTTCTTTATAACCATTAATAAAATCATCTAAATAAAAGCTGAAACCCGTTATGTATAATTTGCAAACGTCATGATCAAGAAGGTCAAATATTGCAGCAAAACCAGTATTAGCTCTACTATTTATTTTTTTGTTCAACTGTGTGTAATTCTGATAATCCATAATATGATATGAAAATTTTCTTTTTATCTTAAAGACCGTGAACCACTTAACCATTTTGTGTAGTTTATCAGACGTACAAACGCCATTCACATCAGAACCAGGTATAGTTGCAATCCAGGCGACATTATTAACTGATAAATTCCTAATATTAATGATACCTCCATTATCTGGAGATTCAATTAAACAATTGTATAAAATATCTGTTCGTTTACCAATACTTTTTGAATAGGTTTCTATAACTTCCATCCCTCTATTGATCCTTACGACGATATCAAAAGAATCTATATAACTTCCTGTATCGAGGTTTGTCAGGTATTCAGCAGGACCTACCAGAGCAACCGTTTTTCCCTTTAAATACTCTTTGTATTTTGTATCCTTTTGACTCTCTTTTCTCACAATATATCCTACTAAAAGTTATTTATTTCGTTAAGAAAATACCAACTTTATTTTCAATAAACATTTTTAAATTTTTTTCTCCAAAATAATGATATGCATAAGTTTTTTCAACTTCTCTTCCCATATCATCCACTACCACTATGCCACCATTCTTTAACAGCTGGCTAGCCATAAAAATACTCGACATTCTACCTGGCCCTTTAAATGGACGTGGAGGTTGGTGCCCTAATGGAGCATCCACTATGATAAAATCATACTTTTTGTTAAGTACACTTTCCGGAAGTGTTAACCTCAATTTTTGTTCATCAAAACCGATTTCTTTATGTTTGTCTACTGAGGTAGAGTATTGAATATGTTCGATGACTAAAGATCCATCATTTACAGTATCAATCCACTCTTTACTATCCTCTAAAAAAATAGTCGAACCTGACTTATTTATATTGTCCCATAAATACGAATCTTCGCCCAAGCCAAATACCAACAAATTACATGGGCTAACTTTTGATAATTCTTCAGATATTTTGAGGTATTGTTTTTTGCTCATTAGCCCTTTGTTTTGTTTCTTCATTAAGTTTATAAATTGCTTATAATTAAATAGAGAGTCATCTTTATTAAAAAATTTTACCCATTTATTTAACATATTTTTCATTTAATACATCCTTCATATTTGCCAACAAATCCTCAGCCCAAACTATCGGATTATATAAATCATTGAAAGAATTCAAAGCATTACGTGCTACTACTTCTCTATTCTTCACATCTTTTAACTCTCTAAGAGCGCTTAACCAACCATACTTATTAAAAACTGCATAACCATTTTTGGGCTGACCAAGTATATGCATATTGCTAGGAGTGAGATCTGCAATAACAGGAATTCCATGCTGTATAAATACAAACATACGTCCAGCATTAGATTTATTTTTCATCCGAAAAAAATAATCTGTTTTATATAAACCTCGAACATCGTTTTTAGAGATCAAACATGGGGTGTTGTCTGATATATTTGGAACCAAGCCAATATCACAGGACAAAATATCATCACTAAAAGTCTTTAAACTCCATTCAATTATTTCAATACTATTAATATTTGGCCTGCCAACTTTCCATTTTGGTGACGCCTTATCCATAATAACTTTTAAACTGATGTCACATTCTTTACTTAACTCTTCGATAGCATAAGATAGATTCGGACTAAACTTGGCCAAATGTGTATAGCTTCCATGATATCCTAATGTAAGTCTCTCTTGTTGGGTAACTTTATAATTCTTCCTATCAATATTTTGAAATTTATTTTCTATCAATGGAAAGATAAAGATATTTTTGTTTTGAGATAAAGAGTCTTTTTCTTCAATAGAGCCAACAATAATAAAATCAACATCATATTTAGATTGCCCTGGTGGATTGATTATCCCAAGCACATTATTAGGGTAATTTTTGCGATAAAATAGGTAGTCTTTAACATCAGTTTTAGCAATAATTATAATGGTAGTCTTACTTATTTTATTTTTATTTTTTTCATCGATATTCGATAGAATTTTTGACTCAATATCAATCTCGTTAAAATAGTGCGCCAAATCATTTACCCATATTCTATATGAAGCTAGTGAAATATCTTTCCGTGTCGAAATAAATGTTATATCAATATTATTTCTCCTATTTAAATTTATCAATCAACATATCCCATTTTTTTAAATTGTTTATTTTTTTCACTAAGTTGTTCATAACTGCCTTGATCAACAATTGTGCCTTGGTTCATCACGTAAATAACATCACAGTTTTTTAGGGTATGTACACGATGAGCAATCATCAATACCGTATAGTTTTTATCCTTTAGAATCTCATTTATTACCTGTTTTTCTGTAATACCATCTAAAGCGCTTGTGGCTTCATCTAAGATTAAAATGTCAGCTTTATGATAGAGTGCTCGCGCTAAAGCTATTCTCTGTTTTTGGCCTCCTGATAATTGCACGCCCCTCTCACCAACTTCCGTATAAATACCAGAAGGCAGAGTTGACATAAAGTCATCAAGTTTAGTTTTATTTAGACACTCATCAATCCTCTTAAAATCTATATCTTTCAAATGTATCCCAAATGCAATATTTTCAGCAATAGAAGAATCTAAAAGAAAAACATCTTGAGAAACCATACCGATTTTAGTTTTCCAACTTAGCAAGTCTTTCCTATTCAGTTCATTACCACCGAATAATACATGTCCTTTTTGTGGTCGCAATATTGAAGCAATGATCTTAATTAACGTTGTTTTACCAGCACCAGAGCCTCCAACTAAGCCCACTCTCTGTCCAGAACCAATAGTCATACTTATATTATTTAAAACAGGTTTTCCCTGTTTTGGATACGTATACGAAATGTCAGCAAGAGAGATCTCAGAGCTCATTTTCTTTAACTCTTCACCATACTTTCTATCTTTAAATACACTAATTGAGTCTATATTTTTTATATCTGACTGAATCGATTCTAACGCAGGAATATTGCTTTTAATCTTCGCCAAAGAGACATAGACTTTTTGAATTAGAGGGAATAGTTTATATGCAGCAATTGCATAAGCACTCAATATAGGGATAACTTTGGTGATATCATTATTATGGATATCTAGTAAGTAAAGAATTGCTGTTATCATAGATCCAAATAAAAATAATTGGAAAATATGTATGGGAATATTTCCTAACACTTGATTTATTGTATTTGTTTTCACAAGAGCATCACCAGTACTTTTAATCTCAGAGTAAAAATAACCTCCTTTATTAAGCATCAAAATTTCATTAATGCCTCCAAATCCATTATTTAGTAATCGATATCGGGCTTGACTAGCAATAGATATTTTCAAACCATTTTTTACTAATATCCCAGCAGCACTATTATGATAGATAGCATAAACTAGAAACATCATTACGGTTACAGTAATTGTCGTCTTGATGTCATAAATAAGCATTGCACTTACAATAAAAAAAATTAAGAATATATCAGAATTTAAATTCATTAATGATTTAATAATATTTTTAATTCTTATGGCCTCAACAGAAATCTGTTTAGTTAAATATGAGCCACTATTAGCAAGATGGAATTCATAATCTTGATTCAAATAATACCTGTATAAATTATCCCCAATCCTGAATCCAACTAAATTTGCAAAGTATGTTGCAAGCCATAACTTCAAAATTGCTAATGCTGTACCAGCAGTAAGTGCAAGCAGCACCAAAACTCCAACCATAAATATGAAGTCTTCAATATTATCAAAACCGCTAATTTTATATACTTCTGTGAATCTACCACCTTCCGTAACCAAATCAGGGTTTGATACAAGAGCTATAAAAGGAATTATTGAAGCAAATCCTATCAACTCAAAAATGCTACTAACAATCATTAATATTTGTAATAAAATAATTTTTTTGTAGTATTTTTTTTCAACAAGTCCAATTAAATTTTTAACTAATTTTAACATTTATTTCTCAATATAAGGGCGAAGTAGACTTTTGAGTGTGGTATCTTTTTAATTCAAAAAAACTTAAATATGAGTTTATATATTCATAAGAAACACATTGTAATATATTCTGATAGATATATAGATATAAGCAACATAGACTTAAAATAAAAATTTAGAAGCCTTAATTTATTATCTAATAGCTTCATATAGCTCTATATGAAAACACCCCAAATATCTTTACTTGTTATTCTAAAATTTAAATCTACCATTAAGTAACTCAGCTTAATTTACCTTCAATTGATGCTGATGTCCGTAAAAAAACTGAATCGATTGAATATGCTATAAACCTATAACCGTCCTTAATTCTATTATCTAATATTTCAGTATCAGGTGTTACAATGTGTATCCCGCAGGATATTTTGTGTTTTTGTGAAAGTTTTTCGATTTTATTTACAACTTTCTTAAATTCCTGGTTGTCGAACTGAGCAGTAATTCCCATTGATGCTGACAAATCATACGGGCCAATCAAAATAGCGTCGAGTCCTTTGACTTGTAATATATCTGTTAGATTTTTAACTGCAGTAATATTTTCAATCATAGCAACCAATAGAGGAGTTTGTGATTCCTCAAGATATTCATCAAAATATTTTCCAAATAAATTTGCTCGAGAGAATCCTACTCCTCTTTGTCCAGTTGGAGGCCAACAACATGAGTCACGGACTAATTTAAGTTGCTCAGCGCTTTCTATCATAGGCACTATGATTCCTCCAGCTCCTGCATCTAATGCCTGTTTGCAATTAGAGGCATTCCCTTCAGCGATTCGGGCTAAAGGTAAGGTATCTCCGAGTTCAAGTGCTCTGAAAATATCAGGAAGCTGGCATGTAGATATTGAACCGTGCTCTAAATCTACAGCTATCCAGTCGTAATTACATTGGCCCATAATTTCAGCCACAGAAGCATCAGGAATCTGCATCCAGCTCCCTACTGAAACCTTTCCTGATCTAAATTTTTCGCGTATGTGTAATACTTTTTTTATTCGATTCATAATAATTTTTCAAAACTTTCAATTAAAGGATCACTATAATTTTTAAAGATAAACTTATTCTCTTTATGTATTCTGAGGAGAAAAGCGATGTTATTTTCTTGCGCCGCCAACTTATCAGAGTTGGCATCACCTATCATCAAATATTCATCTAAGGAAAACTCTTTCTTTTTTATGTATGCACAAATGATCGCTTTTTTTTCACTGGGAGCTCCATATATTGATTTAAAATATTTATTGATATCTAGTGCACTGACAATTTCTCTTAGTTCATCTTCAGGTGTCGCTGATACCAAAATATGTTGTTGACTATGCTGGTTTTCACTTAGATATTGCACTACACCAGGAACCCAGTCGGACTCTATGACTTTTTGAAATACTAGAGCACTAAATTTTTTACAATAATTACCCACTGTATATTGTGACACTGGTTCATCACCCCATTCCATATACAATGGGATTTTGTTGAATCGAGACATGCCACCATTATTGATATGGTGATGATGAATTTTATCTAACAGTACGTTATTGTAATGTTTAAATAATTCAAGAAAAGATTCAGTTTTGGCGGCATTTGATTCTTTAATAACCCCATCAAAATCCCAAAAAACGATGCTAAACCTTTTAATATTCATTGTTTTCTATTTCAATATGAATTTCTTCGATTAAGTCAAGTAAGCCTTGCCCTAAGTCTACAAACTCAAAAGGAACGAGCTTTTTTGCTGTTTTAGGAGTGTATCGATACGGTGTATTGCCATAGTGATCAACTCTTATATCATCACCATGATATGTTACCGCTTTATTGTTTCCTTCGATCTCTATCAGCATCAAAAAAAGATCTTCCATTTTAATTGACTGTTGACCAGTAATCGTAATTGCAGAATTATTATGTTTATCATCCAGTATATCAACACTCAACCTTGCTGCGTCATGAACATGTATATATTCCCTGACTTCTTTGCCGTTTCCATTATAATCTAATTTATTATTTGTAATTAACTCTGTAGCAAAGTGTTTCAAACCATTCCACTTCTGAGATCTAGGCCCATAAAGTGATCCATATCTCAATAAAGTAAAGTCTAAGTTGAATTGCTCATGGTATGCTTCAATGATTATTTCTGCTGCTTGTTTACTTGCTCGATAAAAAGAGCCATGTTTACTGTAAACGTACATAGAAGAAGCATAAATCAACTTCTTAACATTGCTTTTTACTGCAAGATCAAGAATCTTTGTAACTCCCATAACATTTGCATCGATTGTTTCATATGGTCGGTCTTTTGCCTCACCAATATCTGCTATTCCGGCAAAATGATATACGATATCAGTATTATTAATGGCCACAGATAACTTTGTTGAATCCATCAAATCGCCAAGCAACATATATTGATCACTACGTAACCATTTTGAGACAACACAATCATAAATGGTAACTTGATACCCACTTTCACTAAGTGCGTCTGCAGTATGACTACCCATAAAGCCAGAACCACCTATTACGAGCACTTTATCCATACTTATAACCCTTCACTTTGTACCGAGTACTCAGCAGCCGGAACCAGACCTTCAAGTGGTTCCCCCTTTAAAAACCGAATCACTTCTTCTGTAGCTTCAATTTCCATTTTTGTTCTGCAATCAACTGACATTGAACCCATATGTGAAGTCAAAATACAGTTTTCAATTTGCCTTAGGTTACCTGCGTAAGGTTCCTGTTCAAATACATCGATTGCAGCACCACTCAAATGACCACTTTTCATAACATCAAATAAATCACTTTCGTTAATAATTCCTCCTCTCGAGGTATTGATAATGATTGCATCATGTTTCATTTTGTTTAGATGTTTTTTCCTGATCATATTTTTAGTAAGTTTTGTTAAAGGCAAATGTAACGTGATAATGTCACAGCTTTCATAAATCTCTTCTTTTTCAGCCCATGTAATTGCATATTTACTTTCTAAATCCTTTTTGACGATCTGATCGTTGACAAGGATTTGTGGTTTACCAAAACCAGTTAAATGTTCTAATACACGAGAACCAATTCTGCCAGCCCCAATAATTCCAATCTTAACTTCAGACAATCGTCTTCCAAAATATCTATTCCACAATCCTTGATGCATTCGCAGATTTGATAAATGGACAGATCGTAATAGACTTAACATTAAACCTATAGTCAATTCAGCGACAGCAGGTGCAGGCACGTCAGGCGTATATGAAACTTTAATACCTTTTCTATCAGCTGCAACCAAATCTACACTGTCTAACCCAATTCCAACCCTAGATATTAATTTTAATTTTTTTCCTTTATCCATGACTTTTTTTGTTATTGGTTCAGTGCCAGCAATAATAATGTCAAAATCACCAACTAAATCTACAAGTTCAGATTCTGTTAATTTTTTATTTAATGGATTAATAACATATTCACACCCATTTTTTTCCAATAAGTCTAATGGCAATTTATTTTTATCACCAAATGGTATTGTTGTTATTAATACTTTTTTCATTATCCTAGGTATTCCTTAACATCATTGATATTTTTTATAATTCTAGATTATTAAAAGCTATACTTTTCCACTTAAGTATTTTGACGCAATTAAAGCAAGATCCCAATCTTCTTGGGTATCTATATCAATTGACTCAATTTTAGAAGTTTCGAACATGATAGGAAGTTGGCCGATTCGGTCTTTTTTTAACATAAAACTATCTTGTGTGAAAATATATAAATTAGAATTTTCCTCATACCAAGTTTCTAAGTCCTGCGTCCTACACAATTTATTTGCATTATGGTTAACGGGGCTACAATCTTTTCGATAAAAACGAGTTTGTATATTATTAACAGTAAATAATGAATCAGCATTTCCCTGCATTAGCTCTCCTTGAAACTTATTTAGTGCTTTTTTTATCGTAGTCAAACTTAGTAGTGGATTTGTCACATGAGACATAATAAATATATCAGACTGTATATTTTTTATATCATCTTCAATTATTTTATTCATCGACACTAAGTCACCACACATTTCAGGCAGTCGATCACGAATTACAACCCTATCACTTTCGATTAACCCGTTTTCATAAAGTATGTTTCTTGCATCAGTATTTATAACAACCTGTTCTATTTCTTTGATACTTAGTAAGGTATCTAGAATCCATTTAAATAATGGTTTCCCATTGAAATATTTAAAATTCTTTCCTTTAACTCTCTCACTGTTGAATTTCATAGGTAAAAGTGCAACAATTTTTTTATTCATGATTAATACTAACCTTTTATATTGCTACAAAAATCCCAGCGTAAAACAGATAGATATTTATAATTAAATTCATTTCTATGAATAATAAGAATTAAACCATTTAACAAAATTTTTAATACCACTTTCAAGCTCGGTCTTAGGCTTATAATCAAAATCTCTAACTAAATCATCTACATTGGCATAAGTATCTGGTACATCACCAGGTTGTAATGGTAATAATTCTTTATTTGCTTCTTTACCAAGTGTACTTTCTAAAACTGATATATACTCTTTCAGCTCAACGGGGTTATTATTACCTATATTATAAATACGCCAAGGTGTATGACTCGTAGCTGAATCAGGAGTTGTTCCACTCCAGCTTGGATTAGGCTCAGCAGGCTTATCAAGCACACGAATAACACCCTCTATAATATCATCTATATAAGTGAAATCTCGTCTGTGGTTACCATAATTAAATAATTGAATGGGCTCGTCATTAACGATTGCTTTTGCAAATTTTTGTAACGCCATATCCGGTCTATCCCACGGACCGTATACAGTAAAGAACCGTAACCCTGTTGTTGGTAACTTATAGAGATGACTATAACTGTGGGCCATTAATTCATTTGCTTTTTTTGTTGCAGCATATAAACTAATTGGATGGTTGACGTTATCATGAACTGAAAATGGCATCTTTGCGTTGCTGCCGTATACCGAGCTAGATGACGCATAAACCAAATGTTCTACACTGTTATGTCGACAACCTTCTAATATATGGGCAAAACCCACAAGATTTGAATCAACATATGCAAGTGGATTTTCTAGTGAATAACGCACTCCTGCCTGTGCTGCTAAATTTACGACTCGATTAGGCTTATGTGCTTTGAATAATTTTTCAATAAACCCTCTATCAGCAAGATCACCACGACAATGAGTATATTTTGGATTATCAATATGCCGAGCCAAACGCGATTCTTTTAATGCTGGGTCATAATAGTCATTATGATTATCAATACCTACAACTTCATCACCACGCTCTAATAATCTAAGTGATAATGCTGAACCTATAAAACCAGCAGAGCCTGTTACTAGTACTTTCATATTTTTATATTTTCTTAGACGATTATTTGGTGGTTAAACTAAAATAAAGTGTATGATTTTTACTAATAGGATATTCATATAAAAATAAAATCATTGATCTATCGCGTATAAAAAGTAATTTTATTTAGCTTTGTTTACGCAAACTATGTCTCTAATGTAGTTAACAACTGAAAATTTTGGTGTCCAACCCAATTCTTCTGTTTTCAAAGTAACCACTTCAGCAGTCATTCTATTCCCTTTTCTCTCCGGTAACATTTCTACGTCAGAGCCAAACATTCTAGCAATTTCAATTATAGAGTATGAGTCAGGGTTTCCAATTCCAAACTCATCACCATAGCCATTCTCACCAACCAAAATGAGCCCATCGACAATATCATCAATATGGGTAAAGTTTCGCTTCTGGGTACCAGGTGATACAACTGTTAATTTTTTACCAGCTAGATATTTATTTTTAAATAAAGCAATTAAAGTTGCATACTTTCCTTCTGAAATTTCCCTTTCTCCATATACATTGTAAAAATATGTTATTGCAAAAGGAACATCAAACCATTGCCCATAATTTTCAACTAATTCTGTATTTGATGCTTTAGTCCATGCATATGGGCTTTGTGACCTACCTAGGCCGCCGTCTCCAAATTTAGTGCTAGAGCCTGCATAAATAATTTTAGACCCAACATTTCTGCAGAATTGCAACACAGCAAATATTCCGTCTTTATTAGATTTCCAAACCTTTTCAATGTCATCAAAGCTTTGTTCTACCCTAGAGTACTCCCCTAAATGATAAACATAGTCAGGCTTAAAGCTTATAATTTTTTGAATATCACTAGTGTCGCCGCGTATGTATGTAACATTTTCTACGTGATTATTTACACTGCCTGTCGAGTAATTATCTAGGGAATATACTTCGTTGTTGTTCAAAGATAAGCGTTGGCATAAATGCGAACCAATAAAACCTGCACCTCCAGTCACCAATACTTTCAATTTCCACGTCCTATAGAATAGTAAGTAATACCATGATTTTCCAGTAATTGAGGTTCAAATAAATTACGACCATCAAAAATAACTGATTCTTTTAATGACTGCTTGATATATTGAAAATCTGGTGCTTTAAAATGTTGCCATTCAGTAACAATAATAAGAGCATCAGCATCTTTGAGAGCTAACTGCTGTGTCTCCATCAATATAAGATCATCACGTTGCCCATATATACGGCTGCACTCTTCTATTGCTTCTGGATCGTATGCTTGTACTTTCGCACCAGCTTTCCAAAGTGACTCCATGAGTACACGACTGGTGGCCTCTCGCATATCGTCAGTATTAGGCTTAAAACTCAAGCCCCATAGAGCAAAGGTCTTTCCATCAAGTTCATAATTAAAATGTTTATTTATTTTTTCAAATAACTTTTCTTTTTGTCTATAATTAACTGCTTCTACTGATTTTAGAATTTCTGCATTATAACCAATGGAATCAGATGCTGTAATTAAGGCTTGTACATCCTTAGGAAAACAAGACCCACCATAACCACAGCCGGGATAAATAAATTGGTAGCCAATACGGATATCGGATCCAATTCCATGTCTTACAGCTTCGATATCCGCTCCTAGTTTTTCTGCTATATTCGACATTTCATTCATAAAACTAATTTTTGTTGCAAGCATGCAATTAGCTGCATATTTTGTTAATTCAGCACTTTTAACATCCATGAAGATCATGCGGTCGTGATTGCGGTTAAATGGTGCGTAAAGTTCACGCATAACATCTACAACTTTATCGTTGTCTGTGCCTACAACAATTCGATCAGGTTTTTGACAGTCTTGAATAGCAGAACCTTCTTTCAAGAACTCAGGGTTAGAAACAACATGGTAGTCAAACGAAATGCCTCGGCTTTCTAATACTTTTGCAACTTTTTTATTTACCTTGTCAGCCGTCCCTACAGGAACCGTACTTTTATCAATGATTATTTTAGAGCTCTCCATGAGAGTCGCAATTGTTTCTGCTACAGCTAGTACATATTTTAAATCTGCTGAGCCATCTTCATCTGCAGGCGTGCCTACTGCAATAAATTGAATATCAGCATGTTCAATACCAATTTTGGCGTCGGTAGTGAATTCAAGTCGTCCCTCTTTATAATTTTCTTCAACTATCAGAGTTAACCCAGGTTCATAGATTGGAATAATACCTTTTTTAAGGTTTTCGACTTTATTTTTATCAACATCAACACATATTACGTGGTGACCCACATCAGCAAATACAGCCGCCTGAACTAAACCGACATATCCAATTCCAAATACTGTTACATTCATTTTTTATATTCTATCAATATGTTAATTAAATTTTAATAGCTTTAAACACAATTTAACCCTATTGTTCTTAAAAGCAAGTCTGGACTTTTAACTTCAGCACAGACCCCTTTTACATAAGATTACCGCAATCACCTTGTTCTCTCGTAATGACAGTTGACTGGCCGCTCTATGGGTAGCCCAAGCTGGCTACTCTAACGTTAAAGTCTCATCTTCTCTTGATTAAAAACTTAATAGAATTTTTATATCTGCTAAGTTACTCATAGGTGGCTAATCATATGTTAAATAGATGTTTAATTTGCTCATATTCAACCACTTCTATTCGTGGGCCAAATTGACTCACTACTCTGGATGAGGCGGCGTTAGAAAACTTAGCGGCCCATGCATAATCGTGGCCTTCGTTAATTGCATATAAAAAAGCCCCTGCGAACATGTCACCTGCGCCATTGGTATCGACTGCGTTAGCCGTAACGCCCGCAGTCTGCACTAGGTCTGTGCCGTCATAGGATAATGAACCCCCTGCACCACGGGTAATAACAAAGGTTTTGGCGTACTTTTTTAGCTGCTCGGCTGCAGCTTTGGTGCTGTGGGTATTGGTAAAGCTTCTTGCTTCGTGTGAATTGCAAAATAGTAAATCAATGCCATTGCCAATGACCTTGTGCAGATTATCTCCAAACACTTGAACCACAAATGGATCTGATAGGCTAAGCGAGGTTTTTACTTGGTTGGCTTTGGCAAGCTCCATGGCTTTTACCGCTACATTTGTTCTAGTCTCATCGGTGACTAAATACCCTTCTAGGTATAACCATTCTGAGTTGATTAGGCTGGTTTCATCGATTTCATTAGAGGTTAATTCTAGGTTGGCACCTAAAAAGGTGTTCATGGTGCGTTCTGCATCATCGGTCACCATGACTAGGCACTTGCCGGTAATGCTGGCACTGGCACTCACACTGGCAGCACTAGCTCTGGTATTAGCACTGGCAGCTGGGTTATGGAAATCAACACCTGTGGCCTGCAGGTCTTCGATAAAGAATCGGCCATCGTCATCTTCTGCCACTTTAGCCGAGTAGAATCCGGTTGAGCCAAAGCAGCTTGCCGCCACGATGGTGTTGCATGCTGAACCGCCACAACTGCGTTTAACGTGATGCGAGTCTAACGCCGCTAACAATTCAAACTGCCGCTCTTCATCAACTAAGGTCATGATGCCTTTGTCAATTTTATGGGTGCTTAAAAATTCGTTAGTCACTACAACTTCGGTATCGACTAGGGCGGCGCCTACACCATATATTTGGTACTTTTTCATGTGATCACTCTAAGGTTAGGTAGCTAAAGGTTGCGAATGGTGGTGACTGAGCCGCAATCACAAAGTTAAAATTTATTGAGCGTCGCGTTTAAGCTGCTCTATTTGTTGGGTAATTATTTCATGCTCGGCAATTTTTCGCTTTAAAAAGCTGGCTGTTAATTTGGTTTTTTCGTCAATGCCGGCAGGGGTTAATAAATAGAGGTAACTCACTTTATTGGCGCTGAGCTTAAAGTTACCTGCCTTTACCCAGCCCTTAGTGATTAATGCCTGCATACAGTAGTTGATTTTTCCAACGCTTACACCTAACTCTTGAGCCAATTGCCGCTGTGATATGTGTGGGTTAGACTCGATGTGTTTGAGTATTTTAAGATAGGTTTCTGTGGGCATGATCCCGCTTAGTATTGGGTGAGTGCTGAGTGAGTACTGAGTGAGGATTAGGTGAGTAACGAATAAGAAACAAAAGGCTGACACGCTACCGCCCTACCCGGTTACTTATGGCATTTGCAAAAACTG
>ERZ807291.3226-NODE-3226-length-23462-cov-13.648695_pt1 | contig 23462 bp, 18 predicted proteins | sample MGYA00521257_ERZ807291 | MGnify/ENA primary metagenome ERZ807291 (study PRJEB31413, sample SAMN03169783) | marine metagenome | biome: Marine; feature: Water; material: Subsurface seawater | place: North Sea | collected 2011-04-28 | depth 1 m m ... | reverse complement strand
TCCTCTTATGATGCTTTTTTTTGGGCCATGGATCTGGAAAAAGAATAAAAGTGTTCCTAATCCTATAGTTTGAAGGTTTATATAAAAGAAATTCATTCGCTTCTGCTTTAAAGAATGAAATATTTTTTCGTTTATTATTAAATTTCTTATTATTGGATCTTAAAATTCTTTTCGAAATCAGATCTATACCGACACAGATTGTATCCAAGTGGGCATCTGAATATGCGTTTAACCAATGACCGTGACCACATCCAATTTCTAAATCAAAAATGATAGGTTTATCATTAGATTGAGAAAACAAATCAGATTCGAAAAATTGCTCTACCCTACCCTTGCGATTATGTTCGTCTTGAAATTGTTTAAGAAAAATATCCATTTACGCTACTTGGATAGCATAATCATAAGTACACTGATATCTGATGGGTTAACACCGGAAATACGATCTGCTTGAGATAAGTTTTCTGGACGAACCTTAGTAAGTTTTTCCGCACTCTCTTTTCGAAGACCCGGTAAACCAATGTAAGAAAAACCTTTAGGTATCTTAATTGACTCTATTTCTTTAAGTTTACTAATATTTCGTAATTCTCGATCGAGATAACCTTTATATTTAATTTGATAAATTATTTCACTTTTTACTTCTTTATGTAATGAATGAAATTCATTGGGCAAAAAATCAACATGGTTATTTTTTTTGATTTCTTCAGAAAAAGTAGAGCCAAGTGATGTTCTTTGAGAATTAAATTTTTCAGTGAATTTATTAATAGTGATCTTCTTTTGTCTAATAGCTTTTAATCGATGCTTGGAAATGAGATTTAGGTTTTCTAATTTATTAAGGTACCTCAATTCTGAGCTTCCATGATTGAATAATAACCTATATTCTGCCCTACTAGTGAACATTCTATAAGGTTCATTTGTACCCTTAGTAATTAAGTCGTCAACCATTACGCCTAAATATCCTTCATCACGACCGAATGTCACTTGTGGGAGATTATGAGCATTATGTGCACTATTGATTCCAGCAATAAGTCCTTGAGAAGCGGCTTCCTCATATCCAGAGGTTCCATTAATTTGTCCAGCAAAGAATAATGATTTTACTATATTTGATTCCAGAGTAGAATTTAATTGAGTAGGTAGAGCATAATCATATTCAACTGCATATGCTGGACGAATGATAATAGCTTTCTCAAGACCAGGAATTGTTTTAATGATTTGATTTTGAATATCAAAAGGCAAACTTGTTGAAAACCCATTAATGTACCACTCGTCTGTATTAAGACCTTCAGGTTCAAGGTAAATCCTGTGATTTTCTTTTTCAGAAAATCTAACAACCTTGTCCTCGATACTAGGGCAATACCTAGGGCCGGTACCATCAATTTCGCCTTTGTAAAGTGGAGAAAGGTGCAGGTTTTGATTAATTATGCTAGAAGTTGCAGCAGTGGTTTGAGTCACAAAGCAATCAACTTTATTGGTGGCTGACTCGATGTCATGTTCCATGTGGAACCACCTTGAATTACGTTCCACGTGGAACGTTTCGTCTTTTGATCTTGTATCGTAGAAAGCAAACTTGGTTGGATCTTGATCGCCTTTTTGTACGGTAGTCTTATTGAAGTCAATAGTTCTACCGAGTATTCTTGGAGGTGTACCGGTTTTAAATCTTTGCAGTTGGATCCCGACTTTTTCAAAGTCTGAGGATAATCCTTTCGCGACATGATCTCCGAGTCTTCCACCTTCTGTTTGTTTTTGCCCAACATGCATAAGAGCTTTCAGGAAAGTACCTGTTGTGACGACCGTAGATTTACCGTAGAATTTTTGCCCTAAAGTTGTTCTAACCCCTACACATTCATCTTTTTCTTCAAGTAAACCATCTACAACACCTTGAAAAATCGTTATATTTTCATTCTGTTCCAAAACAAATTTCATTCTGAGTTGGTATGATTTTTTATCGCATTGAGCTCTTGGTGCTTGAACTGCTGGTCCTTTTGATGAATTAAGTAATTTAAATTGTATAGCACTAAAGTCGGCATTTAGGCCCATTTCCCCACCCAGAGCATCAATTTCTCTTACCATTTGTCCTTTTGCTTGGCCACCAATCGCAGGATTGCAGCTCATTTGTGCAATTGTATCTAAATTTCCAGTTAAAATTAGAACATCTGCACCTAACCTTGAAGCTGCTAGAGCTGCTTCGCAACCGGCATGTCCCGCACCGCAAACGATAACATCATAAGGGCGTTCATTACTAGTTCTTAATCCAACCATTATTTACCTATACAAAAACTTTTAAATAATAAATCCAACATATCTTCATTTGTACTTTCACCGATTACTAAATTTATAGCTTCAATTCCTGACTTTATATCTTGTAGGATTATTTCTTCGGGTTCATTGCGATTAATAAGATTCGTCGATCTTTCTAGAATTTTGGTAGCTTCTTTCAGTTGCAACATTTGTCTCTTGTTAACAACAATATTTTTAAAATCATTATTAGGATATAATCTTTCAAGTTCCTTCAATATCAAACCAGTAATTTTTTGAGAACAATTATCATCATGAATGGACGTTGATATTATGGAGTTGGTTGATGGGTAATTGGTTGCCTCTATTTTTTTTTCTAGATCTGATTTATTTTCAATTATAATAATGTTTTTGTTAAGCAATGCTTCTGCAGTTTTTGATCTGAAATCAGAAGGGTAGGGCATTGAGGAATCCAAAACTAATAAAAGTATTATAGATTCATCGATTAGTTCAACTGATAACTCCACTCCCAAATCTTCGCTTAAAGATCCACCATCCCTTATTCCAGCTGTATCAAAGATTTGAATATTAAATTTACCAACTTTAATATATTCAGATATATAATCCCTTGTTGTTCCAGGTCTATCGTGTACAATTGATCGTTCATTATTGAGGAGTTTATTAAACAAACTACTTTTTCCAGCATTTGGAGGTCCAATCAATACTAGTTTAATACCTGTATCTAATGTAGTTTTGATTTGATACGAATCTATTAGTTTGTGTAAGGCAGAAGTAACTTCTGTTATTATTGATTTATTATTACGAGAATTTTTTTGGTTAATATCATCTTCAGGGAAGTCAATTGCTGCTTCAAATTCTGCCTGTAATTGTAATATTTTATTTCTTTGTGTGGTAAGGTCTTTTTTAAGTCTACCATTAAGTTTTTGCTTTGCTATTTCAATTTCAGCTTCGCTTTTTGATGAAATAAGTTCTGCAATTGCTTCAGCTTGTGTGAGATCAAATTTTCCGTTTAGGAATGCGCGTTTTGAATATTCTCCGGGTTCTGCTAGTCGACAGTTTCTTGAAATTAAATCGTCAAGTATTTGATTTGCGATTATCATATTACCATGAAAAGAAATCTCAACCATATCCTCGCCGGTAAAAGAATTACCACTCGCGTAATAAACAAAAATTACATGATCAATTATATTATTTTCACTGTCTTTATAATATTTGAGAATAGATTTTCTTGGGGTAGGGGAGTTTAATCGGAAAATCTCTTCACATAGTGATATTGATAATGGTCCACTTATTCTGATTAAACCAAGAGCAGACTCCTCTGCTGGTGTCGCCAACGAAATAATCGTATCTGCGTTATGCACAATTATTTTAAAGCTAGGAATCGTCTTCTTTATTTTGAGCAAGTACAGCACCGACGCTAACTTCTACTTTTTCCAAAATTGCATCTGTTATTTTATTCATAAGTTCTGCATCTTCGGAAAGTACTTGTTTTGCTGCTTCGCGCCCCTGTCCAACTAAATTTCCATCATATGAAATCCACGCTCCTTTTTTGATTAGTATTCCGTGTTCGATACCAAGATCCAAAACAGAACCTGTTCTAGATATTCCTTCATCGTACATAATATCAAATTCACAGGCTGTAAAGGGTGGTGCTACCTTATTTTTAACTATTTTAAGCCTGGTTCGATTTCCAGTTACCGTTCCATTTGCTTCTTTGATTTGTCCAATTCTACGAATATCCATACGAATCGAACAAAAGAATTTTAATGCTCTTCCACCTGGAGTCGTTTCAGGACTCCCAAACATTACGCCTATTTTTTCACGAATTTGATTTGTGAAAATGCATACACAGTTTGTTTTTGAAATTGCCGCTGTTAATCGCCTCATTGCTTGGCTCATCATTCTGGCTTGAAGACCAACAGTTGTATCACCCATTTGACCGTCAAGCTCTTGCCTGGATACTAGAGCAGCAACTGAATCTAATACGATTACATCAATCGCTCCTGATCTTATTAATGTTTCAGTAATATTAAGTGCATCTTCTCCACTTTCAGGTTGTGAAACCATTAGATTATCTAAATCGACCCCAACTATTTTGGCATATTTTGGATCAAGGGCGTGTTCTACATCAACAAAAACGGCGTTTCCACCGTTTCTTTGTGCTTCGGCTATTACACTTAAGCAAAATGTTGTTTTACCTGATGACTCTGGTCCGTAAATCTCGACAATTCGTCCTCGTGGTAGTCCGCCCGCTCCTAAGGATAAATCAACCGCAAGGGAACCGGTTGAAATTACTGAAACATTCATTTTAGTGGCATCCCCTAATCTCATCAAGGCACCATCCCCAAACTTTTTATTAATTCCCTGGAATGCAAGTTCTAGGTCTGGGTTTTTATCATTTTTCTTATCTTTTGTATTCTTCGCCATAATTAAAAAATTGTTTTGATCATTCACAATGAATTCATGTTTCGTATAATCAAGTATTTTAAATTAAAATTGATAAATATTGAATTTTTTCGTGATTTTGAAATATTTTTTCTTTCAACTAGTTCACTTTTAATCATCATGAAGTTTTGAAATTTTCTCACATAATTTGGGATTGGAATGGTACTATCGTTGACGATGCTTCACTTTGTGTTGAGATTGTTAATGAAATATTACATCAGTATGATTTAGAGGAAGTTACATTAAATTATTACATAAATAATTTTACATTTCCAGTCAAAGAATACTATGAATTAATTGGTCTTCCAATTACTACCTCCAGTTACAAATCGATATCCGATTTTTTTATTAGTCACTACAGGAAAAGATTTTCTCAATGTGATCTACAAAAAGGTATTCTTCAGGTAATTAAACAATTTAGTGATGCAGGAATTACTCAGTCTGTACTTTCAGCCGCATTCCAGGATGACTTAGTGAATTTTGTTTCTCATTACGGTTTAGAATCTTATTTTACCTTAATCTCCGGAGTCGATGATATCCTAGCAAATGGTAAGCTTTCAATTGCAGCAAAACATTTTGATTTTCTTGGAATTGCCAGAAATAAAATTCTTTTAATCGGTGACACATGTCACGACCATGAAATTGCCCATTCACTAGGTATATCCTCAGTACTTTTATGTTCGGGTCATAATTCATATGAATTATTAAACGAAGTTAGTTCACCTGTATTAACTTCAGCTTCTGAGTTGGTTAATTTTATTAGCAGTTGACCGTAAAATTGGGATTGGTATCTTTATTGATCCGAATGAACCGAGTATTTATAAAGACCTATGGATGTCAAATGAATGAAAGAGATTCAGATGATGTCGCATATAAATTAAAAAATAGAGGATATGAAATTGTCGATAATGAAGACATAGCTGATGTTGTCTTATTAAATACTTGCAGTGTGCGAGAGCAGGCTGAAAATAAAGCTTTGGGAAAGACTGGTCATTTAATTAAACGTAAAAAAAAGAATCCAAAATTTATTGTCGGAATTATGGGTTGTATGGCTCAAAACAGAGGTTCCGAGATTCTTGATACGCTACCCGATTTGGATTTAATTGTCGGAACTCAAAAATTTCATCATATACCTGATTACCTAGACAAAATTTCGAAAGGAAAGATGTCCCCATGGCCTGCGGTTATAGATTTAGACGAAGAAACTGGATCGCAAGACCAAATTCGCAACCATAGCTCGGGGAAATTCCTTCAAGCATCTGCATTTGTTTCCATAATGCAGGGCTGTAATATGAAATGCTCATTTTGTATTGTACCTAAGACTCGCGGTAAGGAAAGATATAGAAGTATCGAAAGTATTATTGAGGAAACGCATGAATTAGTAGAGGGGGGAACTAAGGAAGTCACTTTACTTGGCCAGATAGTAAATGCTTACGGGCGTGGCTCACTACCTAAAGTTAATAATAAGACACCATTTGTTCAATTACTCGAGAAGCTGAATGATATAGACGGTTTGGAGAGAATCAGATTTACTTCACCTCACCCAATCAGTTTCGGTGACGATTTAATTGATTGTTACAAATATTTACCGAAACTTTGCGAACATGCCCACCTTCCAATGCAAAGTGGGTCGGATAAAATTCTCAAAATAATGAACAGACCATACACTCGTGTTCGCTTTCTTGAAATTGTAAACAGATTGAGATCTACTCAATCTACTATGAGAATTAGCACAGATGTAATTGTTGGCTTTCCAGGTGAAACTGAGTATGATTTCGAATTGACAAAAAGTGCATTTAAAGAATCTGGTTTTGAAATGGCATTTATATTTAAGTACAGTGAAAGGTCAGGGACTAAAGCAGTTAATTTGAGTAATGTTGTTCCAACGGAAATTAAGGAAAGAAGAAACCAAGAACTTCTTTCTATGCTTAGAAGTCAGTCTAAAGAATCTAATTCTAAAAGTCTTGGTGGAAAATTTGAAATTCTTGTGGAGGCAAAAGCAAAAAAAGGGGTTAACATGCTCATGGGAAGGACTCGCTGTAATCGTAAGGTTGTATTTGAAGGAGATATTACAGAAATTGGTACTATCAAGCATGTTATAATAAAAGAAACTTCAGCAACTACCTTGGCAGGTGAATCCGCTTAAAAGGTGAATCTTACATTATACACTGTTTTTACTGGGGTTATGACATGCTTTTATGGCTGTATTTTAATCAGCAATTCAGTTAAAATTAAAAGTTTATTAAATGAGCTACTTAGATCAAATAAAGCAGCAATTTTCCTTTTATCATTAGGTTTATTTTGGTTTCAATTTCAACATGTTAGAAATTTAGGAGAAGCTGATTTTGGCGATTACAAATTAATAATTGGCCTAATAGGTAGTTTTATAGCTGTTGCTTCGTTCTTTTACATCAATGACTTTATATCAGTTCGTGCATTTTGTATAATCAAGCTTTTTTATGCTAGAGAAGCTTTAGATTCAGCTTTTCTTCAAGAACCAAGTGCAAGACTTTTTCTCGTTACAGCAATTTATTTTATAATTATTGCCAGTCTATACTTTGGTGCATGGCCTTATCGAGCGAGAGATGTGCTTTTATGGCTAAATAGTGACCGAAAGAGATCGATCGTACTGGGATATTCCTTTTTGCTTTATGGATTGTTACTTGTGGGGGTTGCCATTACATATTAGTAGGGAGCTTTATGAAAGGTATTGCATTAGTAATTTCTGGACCTGCTGGTGTTGGAAAAACTACTTTATGTGATCGTTTGTTACTTAATTATAAGACAATTCTAACCCGTGTGATCACGGTTACTACTCGAGAACCCAGAGATACCGAGCGTGATGGAAGTGACTATATTTTCGTGAAGCGTAAGGACTTTTTAGAGCAAAAAAAGTGTGATGCTTTTTTAGAATATGCCGAAATTCACGGAAATTGGTATGGTAGTTATAAAAAGTCTATCCAAGAGAAATTTCAAAATAATTTTGATGTACTTTTGAATATTGATGTTCAAGGTGCATCTACTCTCAAAAGATTAGAAGAAAATGGTTCTTTTCTTTGTGGTAAATTTCACAGTGTTTTCATTATGCCATCTTCGTTGAACGATTTGAAACAAAGGTTGATAAAAAGAGGACAAGATACTTATGAAAATATTGAAAAGAGGATAAAAACTGCAGAAACGGAGATTAAGCTTAGTCAATGCTTCGATCAGATAATTTTATCTAAATCAAAAGATGAGGATTACAAAAAACTTAATGATTTTTATCTGAAGCATTCCAAATTAGCCAAAAATTAGTCAGTTATATTTTTAATTCAGGTCTTTTGGGATCCAACCAATCTAGGTGGAAGGATTTCCCTCTATTCTCATCAGTTCTTTCATAGGTATGAGCTCCGAAATAATCTCTTTGTGCTTGGAGTAAATTTTGAGGAAGTCGGCTAGCACGGTAACTATCATAATAAGAAATAGCTGAAGCAAATGTAGGCACAGGGATTCCGAATTCAACTGCTATACTAATTACTCTCCTCCAACTAGATTGATACTTATTGATACAATTTTTAAAATAATCATCAAGGAGAAGGTTTGAAAGCTCAGGATTTTTTTCATAAGCCTCAGTGATTTTTTGAAGAAATGCGGCTCTAATAATACATCCACCACGCCAAATTTTGGCAATTTCACCAAATTTAAGATTCCAACCATACTCTTTTTGAGCCTCTTTCATCAATTGAAAACCTTGTGCATAAGAACAAATTTTCGAACAATATAATGCATCTCTGATTGCAGAGATTAAATCAGCTTTGTTGATAGCAATGTCTGTTTTTTTTGGTCCATTTAAAATTTCAGAGGCTACTTCTCTTTCTTCTTTAATCGCACTGAGACACCTTGCAAATACTGCCTCTGCAACAGTAGGGGCGGGGACTCCCATTTCTAAAGCGTTTATAGAAGTCCATTTGCCTGTGCCTTTCTGTCCTGCTGCATCGAGAACAATATCTACATATGGCTTGCTTGTTCTAGGATCGGTTTGCTTTAGAATATCTCCCGTAATTTCTATCAGAAAGGAATCCAATTCACCCTTGTTCCAATCGTCAAAAATAGTACCCATTTCATGAGGTGATAACTTTAAAATAGAGTGCATCAAATCATAAGCTTCACAGATCATTTGCATGTCACCATACTCAATCCCATTGTGAACCATTTTTACATAATGCCCGGCCCCGTTCTCACCGATATAAGTAGAACATGGAATGCCCCCAGCTATTGGTTTTCCAGGCAACGCACCTTCGATTGGTTTTCCGGTAATTGGATCAACTTTTGCTGAAATTGAATTCCATATAGGCTCGATTACTTTCCATGCTTCCAATGAACCACCGGGCATTAAAGATGGACCAAATCTTGCTCCCTCTTCTCCTCCGCTGACACCTGAGCCAATAAAGTGTAATCCTTTATCTTTAAGGTTTTTCTCACGTGCAATAGTCTCTGTCCATTTTGCATTTCCTCCGTCTATTATAATATCATCGGGGTTTAGTAGTTGAACCAAAGAATCTATTACTGCATCTGTTGGTTTTCCAGCTTGTACCATAATGATGACTTTTTTAGGACTCTGCAACGAATCTATAAAAGATTCAAGATCTTCAAATCCAATCAAATTGGGTGTTGAATGCTGATTCTTATCAATGAAATTAGTGGTTTTGGAATAAGTTCTGTTGTAAACAGAAATTCTAAAGTCATGATCAGCAATGTTGAGGGCTAAATTTTGACCCATTACAGCTAGGCCAACGAGTCCAATATCTGAAGTTTTTTCAATCATATATAATTTAAATTCTAAACAAAGGATAGTATATCATTTTTCAATGTTAATGATCCACTAAATTAAAGTATTTGAGTTTAAGGAATTTCCTAGATCGGTGATGCTACGGGAAACTCATCATTTAAGGGCTTAGGCGCTTCCTCTTCTTTTTTAGCCGGATTGGAGAAAATTTTAGTCGGGTTGGTAAAAAGGGGATTGATATTAAATTTTCTCATTAGCAAAAGCATATCGCGTGAACTTGTCTGAATTGATTTTACCGCCATTGAATTATTGGCTTTACTTGCAGCTTCATTAACTTTTTTTTGAATCGCTGATTTGATTGCAACGGAGGATTTTGTTTCAACAGAATTAGCAACTGTAGCATCATATCCGAGAGCCAATGAAATACCAACGGTTGAACCTTCTGTTATCCCTTGGTTGATTGCCTGTTTAACAATTAGGGGGTCTTCACCTGAACTAATTCCCCCAGAAACTGCACCAAACGCAGCACCGTAGCTTACAGATTCAGCAGCTGTTACGGTTTGGCTCTCAAAAGTAGGGCTTTCAGGATTTGATTTATTTTGTAACGCAACGATCTGAAATAATGCACCTTCAGATGCCCCAAAAGCAAGTGCACGGGCAATTTCCACTTCAAACTCTTCTGTAACCCCATTAGGTTTATCGACCATTGAGAGATTTTGTGCCGTCATTCCTCCATTAGTAGAACCCTGAGCAGCACTCGAAATAATTTCCATTGTAGTTGGATAATAAATTGCAAGACCAGTACTTCCTAAAAGGGAACCAAGAGCTGATCCGCTGGCAATCTGCAACAATTCCATTCTAGATACTTTTCCAAATGTATCAGCAATATTTACATCATTTTCTATAAACTGACTTGCTGCGTTTAATGCTCCATTGGCACTTCCCTTAGATGTTGCTTCAGCAAGAGAAGTCCTAGAGTAAAGTTCAAAACTATTGCTATTTTCATAGTCTAGTGACCTGTCTAGAACTGTTGATAGTTGAGCACCCATTGATGTGCCAAAGGCCACAGATTCGGATAATCGGTGTAATTCAAATCCATTCTCTAGGTTAATAGATGATGTGATAATTTGTGAGGCAATTGCTTTTGAAATCGATTCTGCGGTGATGTAAGGCAATTCCAGATCGCGATACAAACTGTTACTTGCAGTATTGTAAACTGACCCTAAGGTTAAACCTGTAGAAATTGCTTTAGTTGCTTCGTAGGCAAACAGGCTGTTCTCTCCACCTAAACCATTGAAAAAATTTATTAAGGAGGATGAAACCTCACTACCAAGAAGGTTAGAATATGTTTCAACATCACTAGAAGTTAGAGTTTTGGAATTTCCAAAAAGCCCTTCAGCTAAACCTCTTGTTGCAAATTGTATGATTGCTGTTTTGGAAGGGTCAAATTTCATAAACCTGTTAACTCCACCGAATTTCATATCATCATTTTCAAGTTTCCTGGAAGTCTCGACTGGTGATATTGTTGGGAAGAAATTTGGAGCAGAATAAGTTGAATTATTTAAAATACCAAGTGTGCTTTGAGTTATTGTACTGCTGACAGATGTATAAAGAGAATTATGATCTGACTCGATATCAGACTCAGAAATTGATTCAATAAAGATTTTCGATAGATTTTTCGCCCAATTTGGAATACTGAAGCCTTTAGCAGAAATCTTTTCGGGTATAAGGTCTTCATAAATATCAGCAACAAGGGTTGGATATGTATTATTTATGTTTAGACCTTTATCTTCACTAACAATTAAAAAAGAAATTAAAACTGATTTTATACCCTCAAGAATATCAATTTCTGAACTACCGAATGATTTTTCGCTCTGCAATATATAATTTATCGCGTAAACTGCTGAATCGTATAAATCTTGATCAGGAAAACTTGAAAAAGTACTAGTCAATGATTGTGTTAAATTAGATATAGGAAGAATATCAGGACTTATTTTTTCAATTTCAGACTCTATAGAAGTCTGACCTTCAGCACTTAATCTTCTTTCTCTATTAATCGAAAAACCAGAAAATTTATTTCCTACCAGCTCCTTGCTATTAATTAAAATTGACGACTCAATGAGTGTATTATTTACACTCCCATAGGAAAAAAAGCCAAAAAGATACCCTGCTAGTGAAAACAGCAAAAAAAATAAGTGTTTTGTATAATATAAATGCTGGAGATACATCCGATAAAAAATTACAATTTGTTTAGCAGGATTACAACTTTAAAGAAATATATTTATTCGTTGCTAAATAATTATATTTCAGTGCGAGACCAACGGTCAGAGAAAATGTTAGTAAGTTACATGGTGTTCTTGATGGAAAATCAATAAAGGAATAAATGAGATAACAAATTGACCCGAATATCAGAATTTTCGAAGTTTGAGATTTTCCATTCACAAGCAATGAAAAAATCATGTACAAATATATAAAAAAAGGCCCAAGTCCAATAAGGCCGAATTCTGAGAGTCTTTCCAGCCAATCATTATGTGCATAACCAATTAATGGTGTGAATTCGTGATGAGCATTATTAAGAACAATATTTCTTTGTTCACGAACCTCTTTTGACTGATACTTTGGATTAATTGCTTGGTATGAGTTAAAACCATATCCAAGGATTGGTTTATCTAATATCTGATTTAGAATGTCATCCCATAGCATTATCCTTAGTGGATATTTACCTAACAGTGTTGAGTTAATTTGAATTTTGGTATTATTCACCATTTCATCTGTAGTTTCTTTGTGGAATTTAGATACAACCCAAATAGTACAGAATAATGCAAGTATTATACTTAAGATAGGAATCATTAATTTCTTATAATTTCCACCGTAACTTTTGAATGTGAAGTAAAAAATAAAAAGAATTAAAGAAGAAAAAATTATAAGAGTACCAGATCTTGACCCAGATAATGGGATTGAAATAAGTAAGTTTATAACTGTTAATAGTAGAAATATCACTTTGGGTTTTCTGATGTAATTATATGTATTTTTTTTGTATTCGTGAAATAGTAAACCTATAGTCATATAAATTATAATAATTGCATAAGCAGCCCAATGATTTTTGTAAGTAAAACTCGCAAAAAAATACCTTGGTTCAGGCGTGTCCCAAATACCCCAAATCTCTTTTAGGCTTTCATCAGGAACATAATTCAGTTTTTGAAATATTCCAGAAAAAGCAATTATTCCACCATTATAGCAAATAATTAGAATAATATTTCGAATTTGTTTCAAAGTTTTTACATAATGAAAAACCGCGATACCAAATAAGATTTGCAAAATAAAATGTACGAAGTCCTGAACAACCTTCTTACTTTTAAATGGTAAAGTAGGTAGAAAATCTATAGTTTTTAACTCTATGTTATTTTGATATTCAATAATCAATTTATCAACTGGAGATTCATTTACGCTAAATTGATCAAAATAAGCGTTTTTTAAATGATAAAAAAGAGCGATTGAGAGTTCTGGGTTTGATTCTGAAACTTTATATATTTTATCAAATGCTTTTAAGGCCATTTTAGCTTTTGAAATATTTATCTCATTTGAAATAGATTCCTGTACATTTAGTTCAACCCATTCTTTATCAGTTAATTTTTTAAATGATGGGTTGAAGTACGATATCGTGAAAATAATACAGATAGTTAATACTGGTAAATACAGAATAAAAGCCGTTCTTTTGCCGGTTTGTGAGTTATGACTCAGGAATAAAATATAAATTGTTACAATACCGATTGAGTAGAAAATCCAATCGCCTGCTAAACCTGCTTTAGCCCAGGTAACTACAATCAACAGCACCGGTATTATGTAGTTTGAAGTACTTTGCATTGTGTCAAAATCATAAATTATCAGCAAATGAGGTAATTATTGACAACAACTTTCTTATTAAGGTAAATTTATGATACCCTTATGAGAATGACACTCTTCACATTTTTCCAATTACTACTTTGTTATCTGCTAATTTCAGTTAATCTATTTGCATTGTATGAAGGCTCAATTGGCAAAATCGACGCATCCGCAAAAATTGATACCACATACGATTCCAGAATATTTGGTATTTCTTCATCAAATTTTTCAAGTGCTGCTTCCAACCCAGTAATCTCAAAAAACTTAAAGAGTGAAGATGACTTCATCCTTAAATTTTCGCCTGCATTACATTTTTCTAAAAAAGTAAAATGGTTTTCTTTTACTGGCTCTGCAGGCATTGAAATTGCTCAATTTATAAAGAATGATGAACAAAGCTACACTCGTCCCACAACGACATTCTCCATAGATTTTGACGATACATTATCAAAAAATAAAAGACTGTCTAACAATGCTAAAATTCGATTCGATGCCACTTTTGATGTTGGACAATCTGTTGGTGCGAGTGTTATTGACCAAGACCTTACTTCCTATACTTATTTTACAGCTGGCCTGAATGTGCGCTACAATCACAGTCCTAAATTCGGTGTGGGGGCTGGCACATCTTACAATGCAAAGTATTACCAATCAGGTTCGCAAACATCTGACCAAGCTGTTTACAGTGACATTGAAACCCTCCCACTAAGTGCCCGGGCATTTTACATATATTCTGAGAAACTTGATTTTTACTCAAATTACACATTTCAACGTACCAAAGATGATCGTGCCGGATCAACTGATAGTCTTAATGATAGTAGTTCCCACTCTATTTCATTTGGTGCTCAAGGTGTTTATTCCTCAAAACTTTCGGGTGATGCAAGCATTGGTTATTCAGTGCAAAATTTTGATAATGTATCTACAGACACGCAAAATAATTTAATTACTGGTATTGGTCTTAATTGGAAGCTTAACTCAAAAACTAATTTTGGGTTTGATGCTAGTAGATCGTTTTCGCCTTCAGCAGCTGGCTACTCCGTGTTTAGTACGATGGGGCGGTTTAGTGTAAACCATCGCTTTACGGAGGACATATCAGGTGTCGGTTATATCAGTGCAAGTAGTTCTGAATTTACATATGCCCCAAATGTTAAAAGTGATTCTTCCTCACTCAATAATTATGGATTTGGGTTTACTGTAACTAAAAAGATTTCAGAGATTTTTTCAGCTAGTAGTGGTTATAATTATTCTTACATTGACAGATCACTCGAAACTTATGGTCGTCATGTACTGAATGCATCAGTTACAGGTCGTTTTTAGAATTATGCCACGAGGTTATTCATTTTTAAGGATAATCCCCTTAGTGTTCAGTTTTGCATTTGTCTTAGAATCATCTTTTTCACAATCAAAGTACTCGAATGACCCATCAGTATTAAGAGACCCGACTGGTTACAAAGTTCGCTCTGGGGATCAAATTTCTCTATTCGTGCGCGGTCAAACAGAAACTAATTTGGAGGTTAAAATTGATGGTGACGGTCTTATTAAACCGGTATATTTGAATGAAATGAGGGTTTCTGGTTTAAGTATTAAAGAAATTGCATCCTTGCTTACTAATGAATACCAAAATCAATTAATTTTCAAAAACCCTATTGTTAAAGTTTACATAAAAAAGTACTCGGAAAGAGTGGTTTATCTAACTGGAAGCGTAAACTCGAAAGGTCCATATACCTTCCCTCCAGAAGTGGAGGCTATGAATATAGTCGAAGTCATTTCTAGGTCAGGGGGTTTCAGTGTTATAGCCAAAAAAAATAAGGTATATGTTACCCGCACTTTTTATGATACAGAAGGGCAAACTAAAGACACTAAAACATATGAAGTAAATGTTGAAGCTTTAAGCAAAGGTTCTCTCGAGCATTCTTCATCAAGAAAATTTTGGATATATCCGGGGGATAGAATCGAAGTTCCAGAAAGGCTCATATAATGGAAGAGGAATTTGATAATAGTGCTTACAATACTTCTTCAAAAAAACCGAAAACAAGAGGAATTTTCGAATTTTTACTGATTATCCGTGATAGGTGGTTGCTATCGTTAGCTTTATCATTACCCGTATCATTGGGTTATGTGTATGTGAAATTTCAGGATACTGAATTTTTTCAATCTAGTTCCTCATTCAGATTAGTTCCTCCACCTGCAGTTTTAAATCTCCAAAAGGTTGAACGTGATACACGACTACAATCTCTTGTCTCGAAACATTTGGAGGGACTTAATAGCCAAGATTTAAGAGATCGTGTTATCCAGAATATTAATGATGATCCAAAATCAAAAGGAATTATTCTTGCCCCATTTATGCGAGATGGTATTCCAGTTTCAGTCGGTTCTGCTGTTAGCTACACCGTTGGTGTATCTCCTGCTGGCACAACGAGACCTAGTTTCACAATAAGTTCAACATCCAGGAGTGCTCAAGGTGCAAAGTTAATTGCTGATGTTGCTCAAAAGGAATATGAAAAGTTACACAAAAGCACTAAAAGTATGCGTGTTGAATCCGTTAGAAATTTGCTTGAGAGTCTACTCAAACAAAGTTTGGACAATGAGGCAAAACTTGTTGACGAAATGTCAAAATATAAAAAGAAATATGATCTTCCTTTTCTTGAAGACGAGAAGAAGGATACCTCCGTTCGTAAGAGTCAATATTCAAGTGAGGTAACATCAGCAAAGTTACAGCAAATTAAAATAGATTCTTTACTACGTCAGGTACTAGCCATCCAAGCAAGAATAGGAGCTCGTGAAAGTTCGAGTAAATCAAAGGATATAGATGATGATATAGAATTAATTAAAGACTTTTTTGAAATAGATGCAATTGAAGGTTTTGGAAATATTCCGAATTTACGATCAACCCTTTACGAATTAGAAAATAACAGAAGAATTTTCGAAGAGGGTAGTAATGGTTATTTGGAGAGACATCCAAAAATGTTAGAAAATGCGAGACAAGTGCTCGACGTAAAAAAATCGCTTATTTTGGAAGTTGCAGCAGCAATTGAAGATTTAAAAGACAAGAGAATGCAATACATTTCACAAGAACGCGAATTTCAGGTTGCAATGAATAAGGTGCAATCTGAAAGTATGCTACTTAGTGATATGGAAGAGTGGCTTGCTAACAAGCAAAGGGAGTTAGCTGTTGTTAGAAAAAGTACAGATCAAATGCAGAGTAGATTAAACGATGTAAAAATTGAACAAGCACTTCCTTCGGAGCAAGAAGAACCACTTCGTAAAGAAAGTTTTGCATACTTACCGGGTGGGCCGTTTACTCCCAATAAGCAAAATATTAAAAATACTGGGTTCATAATATTTGTCGTGTGCTTTTTTGCTATACCTATTTGTCTAGAATTTGTAGATAATCGTGTTAAATCTCCTTTTGATGTAGAGGTTTTTATTGGTAAAGACTTAATAGGCGGCATTCCAAAAATATCAGATGTAGTTGAAAACCAAAGACCTTTGATAGTTGGGAATGATTTGGACGATGGATTAACCGAGTCATTTCGAAGTATGTACAGCAAAATTCAGATGAATTCTACGGTTGATCACCCAAAATGTATGTTAATCACATCTGCTATACCTAGTGAAGGCAAGAGCCTTATCTCTGCAAATCTTGCTTACTGTTGTGCAAACCACGGTAGAAAAACTGTTTTAGTTGATTTTGATTTGAGGCGTCCTGGATTGCACAAAATTTGTGATTTAGACAATAACCAAGGATTGGTTACTTTAGTAAATAAAGCATCCATAGAGCCAAGTCAGCTTAATGCAGCAGTAAATCAAACAGTAGTGGAAATTCATCCAAATCTTTTTATCTTACCCTCCGGTGGTAAAACTCGAGCAGCAACTGAAATGCTTGAACAAAAATCATATGATTTAGTACAAGATGAATTACGCAAAGAATTCGATGTGGTAATTATTGACAGTCCTCCAATCGGATTATTTCCTGACTCCCTCGCAATTGCTCGAAAGGTTGATGAAGTTTTGTTCGTAACCCGTTTCGGTAAAGTTTCTAGAAAAGTTGCAAAGAGTCTAATTGAGGACCTAGAGGAGACGGGGGTAAATGTTCTTGGCGTTGTATTGAACGATTTGCCTCATAAGAAAACACCTGGATATTATTACTCAGGATACTACGGTTATGGATATTTCAGATACAAATATTACAACAAATATTACGGCAAAGAAAAATTTGTAGATACTGTACAAGAAAACAAAAACCTCTCTACCTAAATTATCCAAAAATGACTGGATCCCCTCAGACTTTTGAATATAAAGTTAAGATTTTATCACCGGAAGGTATTAGGATCAAAGGGGATGATCTAACAGACAAAATTGCACAAAAGCTTGAAGCCGAGAGTAATAAATTAGGGAAGAATGGATGGCAAATAATATCTTTAGTTCCGACCGTTAGTTCCGAAGGTTCTGTATCTAAGCTTTTAGTTACATTCCAAAGAAGTATAAATTAATTTTCACTTCATTTTAGAAATCATATTAATTAACTCCTAGTTGTGGGTAATCGGATTTATTTTTAAAAGAATGTATTGGCATTGAAGTTGCTTTAACTTTTCAGTGAATAAGCTTACGGATTTTCAATCTCAACTAGAGAGGGTAGCATCATCTCTAAGTGCTACTTTGTGCTTGCCCGACCCTGAATCTGGAAAATTTTGCATGAGGTTGATTAGACTACCAGTTGATGGACCGGAAACTATAATTGATATCAAATCAGTTGGTTACAGATACTTTGTAACAACCACAAGATTCATAGAGCCATTACGACTATCTATGAAAGGTTTTATGAAAGGAAAGTTTTCAGAAAAATTGACAATTCCAGTTGAGATTTCTAGTTCAGAGTGTCCGAGTAATGAACCCATGATTGTTGAGTGTAAAAATGAATTAATATACGGGTTAAAAAGTAGTTTTTCATCAATTGATGATGTAGATTTATTTTATTTCTTTTTCACTGACTCGGTTAATTGCGTTACTGCAACTACCACGGATGCTTATCGTCAGTCCGACGAATTATGGCAGCGTATAATAAATCGTTCGTACGGAACTGAATTAATCCCGCCAAGGAGATTCTCAAGAAGGTTAACCAGTAATTTTTCAGCATGACAGGAGAGTCTGTGCATGAAACCAAAAAAGTTTCACTAACAAAGTTACTTCCAAATATTTTTACAACTATTGGACTTTGCTCTGGATTAACTGGAATTCGTTATGCTCTTGAAGGTAATTGGCAATATGCTGTCCTTTGTATCTTAGTTGCGGCGTGTTTTGATTTAATCGATGGGCTTTCCGCAAGGTTATTAAAAGCATTTACGCCTTTCGGTGCTGAACTCGATAGCCTTGCTGATACGATTAGCTTTGGGGTTTCACCTGCAATTATCACTTTTCTTTGGATTAGGGAACCAATGATTTCTTCGGAAAGCCGATATTTACTTGAATGGTATTGGATTCCCTTTCTATTTTATGCAGCATGTAATGCATTTCGATTAGCACGATTTAATGTAATGCATTTAAAAAAGTCAGATGCTACTAATCGAAAAAGTTATTTCACAGGAGTTCCTGCTCCTGCTGCTGCTGGTTTGGTAATGATGCCCCTTGGTTTTGCATTTATTCTTGAGAGGTTTGGTTTGGATATTCCTATTTCTTCCTATCCATTAATTATTATTTCCTGGGTTTTCGTAGTTTCTGTTTTAATGGTATCTAATTTATCAACTTTTTCATTCAGGAATGTAAGATTTAATGTGGCTTCAAATAAAGCATTGATCGTCCTGCTTGCAGTTTGTTTGGGGGTATCGATATTTATGAAAGAAACATGGATTTTTCTTTTCTCAATAGGCTGTATTTATTTTGCTAGTATTCCATTTTCTCACATTGCTGCTAAGAAAGCTATTGACTCCTAGTCTTAGAGGATCTCAATAGTTTTTTTAATTGCTTTATAGCTTGTGCATGAGTGCAGTTAAGCTCAAGTGTATCATTTAAATGCAAAATTGCCTCCTTAGAGTTTCCAAGATCTATTTCAATTAAAGCCAAGTAATAGTGTATTTCAGGTACTGACCAATGAGCATTTCGAGCTTTAAGAAAAAAGTCTTTTGATTTATCCAAATTTTTCTCGATCAACTCAATTTTCCCAAGATGAAAATATGCATGATAGTTACCACTAAAAACTTTTATGGCATCTAATAATAATGCTTTTTTCTGGGTTTTATCTATCGATTTCAATATTAGGAATTTCTGAACAAGTGCATCCGACCTTAGCTTTTTAAGTTTATGTGTTTCCTCTAATTTTATTCGTGCATCATGGAATTTATTCTCAACTGATAGAGATTTTGATAATTTGGCCTTAAGATTCTCTTTTTCCTTAAGTGTTAGAATTGCTCGCTCAATAGTTTTAAGTGCTTCCTTGAATTTCTTTTCATTTGCTTTGATCTTTGCTACTTCGAGTAAAACCTCCGGGGTATATTGTTCGCCCCCTAGTGCAGTAAGGAAAAACTTTTTGGCTTCATGATTTTCCTGTTTTCTTATTTTAATTAAGCCAAGAAAGTATGAAGAATCTTTTTTTCTAAAATTAATTTTAAATAAGGTGAGAAAAAGTTTTTCTGCATCATCGAGGAAATTATTTAAAAAATAGGTTTCAGCAAGTTGATATTTAAAGCTTCTGTTTTTCGAATCTAAACTGATCGCATGTTGCATATAATTTTCAGCTATCAAAAAATTTTGATCCTTTTTCCCATCTTCGTTTTTTGGGTTTCCCGGTAAACTTAAGTGAAGCTTTGCAAGTTCCCAGATTGGTTCGGTTGAATGGGGGAGTAAGTCTGCTGAAATTTCAAGTAATAATTTCTTCCTATCGAAATCTGTGGAATCAGTGATTAACTTGGCGAATCGTAGGTGTGCATTTCCATTTAGGGGTTCCAAATCAATGAGCTTTTCTAGATATCTTATTTCATTAAATTGATCATTCGCTTTACTGCAAATATCCGCACCTAGTTTGTAGGATTGAATATGATTGGGTTTTTTACTGATTGCTTTATTAATAAATTCAAATGCTTCAGCATAATTTCTTTTAATAAAAAATAGTTTTGATTGAAGATAATTTATTTCATCCATACCCTCAACATCATCCTTAATTCGATCTATCAAGGCCTGAACCTGATCATATTTTTGCTCTTCAAATAAGATATCGCTTAGTAATAATACAGAGGGTATGTGCTTTGGGTTATGTTCCAAAGCAACATTAAGATGTTTTTTTGCTTTTTGAATTATACTCTGCAAAACTACCAGTTTTGGTTGTTACTTTATTGAGTAATCGCACAAATCATTTCTTTTGCTTTAGGTGCTTTTCAATTACTTTATTTGCTTCCTTATTCATTAGTAGAACAGCCATACTGTAATGAGCCTTGGAGTAGGATGCGTTAAGTTTAATAGCAGACTCTAAGTCTTTGAATGCATTGATGAAATCACCTTTTTGCTTTAGTAATAGTCCACGTTTGTAGTAAGCTTTATCAAATTTCGGATTTAATTTGATGGCTAGATCAAGGTGTTTTTCTGCTTCTTTAGTATTAGGTTCCTTAACTAAAGTTCCGTCACTAAGTAATCTTTCCCCCGTTGTCAGAATTTTAGCATACCAATAGTGGCACTCCGTGAATTTCGGATCTATTTCTAAAGCGGTTTCATAATTTCTAATCGCTTGATCATATTCGGATGGACTCGTAAGAATCCGTGCGAGATTAAAATATGCTTTTACAAAATTCTGATTAACATCGGTTGCTTTTTGGAACTGAATTTTTGCTTCATTTAAGTCTCCATTTTTTTCCAGGTGATGTGCAAGCTCGTAGTAAGCGAGGGAATACTCAGGGTTTATCTCAAGTGCTTTGTAAAAGTGTTTTTTTGCGAGATTTTCATCATCGTCCCCACGGAGAATCATCGCTAAGTGAAAATGCGCTTCAGCATGTAAAGGGTTAATCGAAACGGCTTTTTTAAGATTATCTTCTGCTTTTTTATACTCTCCAGATTCACCAAGTATTACGCCTAGTCTAAAATGAGCCAAAGCATTGTCTGTGTAGAATTTTATTGAGTCCAAATAGTGTTTAAGAGCTAATTTAATATTTTCACTTTTCTCATATATGTTACCGATTAGATAATGAGCTTTAGAATATTGGGGATCGATTTTAATAGCCTTTAATAAATGAGTTTTAGAAAGGGAAAGATTTTGCTCAGTTAGGAGAATTTTCGCTAGGTTGTAGTGAGCTTTTACATGATTTGGCGAGAGCTGGATAACCTTTTTAAAACAGTCTTTTGATTCCGGTAGGTTTGTCTTATCAACAATAGAGCCATCTTTATTTGTGGCTACACCGCCAGATAAAAGTTTGCCTAATGAATAATACGATTCGGTATAATTTTCATCTATATCTATTGCCGTTTCATAATTCTTTCTAGCATTTTCAAAATCATCTGCATTCGTTAGTAGCGTGGCTTTATGGTAATACGCGGGTGCAAAATTTTGGTTAATTTCTGTCACTTTATCGAAATTATTTTTTGCTTCCTCGTAATCTTTTATCTGAATTAAAAAAAGTGCATATTTGAAATATGCATCTGCATAATTTGGATTGATCTCAAGTGCGTTAAGAAAATGATTTCTAGCGGTTTCAAAATCCTTTATGGATGCTAGGGAGACAGCGAGTTCGCATTGTGCTTCGGCAAATTCTGCATTTAGGGAAACAGCTTTTTGAAAATGTTCCAAGGCTGATTGGGCGTCACCATCTTCTTTTAAAAGCAAGCCAAGTTTATAATAAGCCTCAGTGAAATCTGGGTTAATTGAGATTGCTTTTTCCAGGTGAGCTTTTGCGTTCATTTAATTTAAAGCGATAAAAAGTTTATTTGGAAGTCATTACCCAAACACCATCCCATGTTCCTTTTGGGGGATTCTTCTTCATGTGGTTGCAACGGTCAATATATAGTTGAGCAGCTTTATCTTTGGGATTAATCTTTAATACTGAGTTAAAAAGTTTTAATGCTTGGTCCCATTTCCCGATATTCCACGATCGGTATCCGTCGTTAAACAAGCCGAGTGCTTCAACTAAGTTTGGATAGGATTCATCATCATGAAAATCCAAGACCTCATACACTCCTACGGGTTCAGTTTTCCCTTTTACGATTACATAGTCCACTGGCCTTGTCCGGTAGGTGGCCTTAACAGCCTTATGAGTGAACTCGCTTATCAGTATGTGTGCACCATACTGTTTGCAGGCACTCTCAATACGGGCTGCTAAATTTACTCCATCCCCAATCACTGTGTAATCCATTCTTTTGGGCGAGCCAATATTACCAGACACAATGGAGTCGGTATTGATACCCATGCCATGGTCGATGGGCATCTTTCCTTCGGTGGAACGTTTTTCATTGAAGACTTTTAGGTCAGTCATCATACGAATGGCAGCCCTGACTGCACGGTCCGGATCATCATCATGCGGGACAGGTGTTCCAAATATACACATCATTGCGTCACCAATAAACTTATCGAGCATGCCACCTTCATCCGTTATACAATCCACCATGATGGTGAAATAGTCATTTAACAGTTTAACTGTACCCTGAGCACCCAGTTCCTCAGTAATAGTTGTAAAGCTTCTGACATCAGAAAAAAGTACGGTTCCCACACTTTGCTTGCCCCCCATAATATCTGCATTTTCACCTCCTGCAGCCATTAACTGGTCCGCAAGTTCGGGATCCATGTAGCGGGACATAGTTGACTTCATGCGCTTCTCGGAACTGATATCCTCTATCATTAGCATAACCCCAATGATTTGTTGACCAACTGTAACGCTATTCTTGTTTTCTGAAAAATGTTTTTCTTGCTTCTCAGTTCCTTTAGCAACTCTTTCACCTCCACCTTGCTTACCTAAAAGAGGCGTGAGCGTAATGTTAACAGATAAAGTTTCCCCTTCCACAATAAGTTCAGCATCTTGAAATTCTTCATTTTCTTTAAGGCTTTGGATCTTTTTAAGAAGCCATTCATTTGCTCCATCGAAATGGTCAGATGCATCGTGTTCTAAAATTGCAGCTTCGTGGGGAATTTTTAGAATACGCAGTCCTGCAG
>ERZ807291.3223-NODE-3223-length-23480-cov-6.805336_pt1 | contig 23480 bp, 21 predicted proteins | sample MGYA00521257_ERZ807291 | MGnify/ENA primary metagenome ERZ807291 (study PRJEB31413, sample SAMN03169783) | marine metagenome | biome: Marine; feature: Water; material: Subsurface seawater | place: North Sea | collected 2011-04-28 | depth 1 m m ... | reverse complement strand
CTAAATGAGTAAAATTAAAATTATGATAATAATCTTTAAATTTTTTATTCGAAACAGATTTTTTCATACAACCATCACTTTTTGTATTGTCCCATTCAATATTATCAAATTGAATATTCATAACATTAGATAATTTTGTAACAATATCTTTAATGCTATATTCATAATCATTGCAACATATTAATGTATCTGTTTTGATTTCTAATTTATTAATAAGTATATCACATATAATATTAGCAAAATCAGTAGCATATAACATTTGACGCAAAGGTTTGCCTGAACCATAAGCAATAAATTTTTTATCTTTATTATCTAATGAATTATGAAAACGATGCATTAACCCGGGTAATAAATGACTATTTTCAGGATTAAAATTATCATAAGCACCATATAAATTAACAGGAACAAGGCAAATAAATTGAGTGTTATATGTTTTATTTAAATTTTTACATTGTATATGCATCATTCTTTTAGAATAAGCATAACCCTCATTTGAATAATGAGGTGGTGATTCGTGAATCATATTTTCATCCATTGGAAACATAGACGGATTATGAGGAAAAATACATGATGATAATATAAAAATTCCTCTATTTATTTTATATTTAATACATGCTTCAAGTATATTTTCATTTATTCTTGTATTATTTGAAAACATAGAGGAATTATTATTTATATTTTTGTAAAGACCACCAACATCAGCTGCTAAATGAATAATATAATCAAAATTAAATTTTTCAAAAAATAATAATACATCTTCGCGATTAGTTAAATCAACTGATAATTCATTGTTTAAACTTCTATTAATAAATATAAATTCATTATTAGAATAAGAATTATTAGAAATAATATCTTTAATGTTGTTTCCAATCATACCATTTCCGCCGGTAACAATTATTTTCATTAATTAATATAATAAGTTACTATTTAAATATTAAATTATAGTTTTAATATAATGAAATTAGCATTTATAACTGGAATTACAGGCCAAGATGGTTCTTATTTATCAGAATTATTATTAGAAAAAGGATATAAAGTATATGGTATAGTAAGGCGTACATCATTAATGTTTACAACAGGACGAATTGAACATATAAGAAAAAAAGTAAATTTAGAATATGGTGATATGTCTGATGGTTCATCATTAACAAATTATATAACAACTATTGTTAATAATAATGAGAATTTTGAAGTATTTGAGATTTATAATTTAGCAGCACAAAGTCACGTACAGATTTCATTTGAAATACCAGAATATACTTCATTAATAGATGGAATAGGAACATTAAAGTTATTGGAAGCAATTAGAACATTTAAACCGGATATACAAGATAAGATAAGATTTTATCAAGCTGGAACAAGTGAAATGTATGGTGCAGTATTAGAAACACCACAAAAAGAAACAACACCTTTTAATCCGCAATCTCCATATGCTTGTGCTAAAGTTTATAGTCATTTCTTAGTAAAAAATTATCGTGAAGGTTATGGAATGTTTACGTGTAATGGAATTTTATTTAACCACGAAAGTCCAAGAAGGGGGGCTAATTTTGTTACAATGAAAATAGTAAATGGAGTGAAGAAGATTGTAGAACAAGAAAAAGAAAATATAAATGACTATATTTTGACATTAGGAAATATAGATAGTAAAAGAGATTGGGGACATTCAAAAGATTATGTTTATGGAATGTGGTTGATGTTACAGCAAGATAAACCGGATGATTATGTTTTAGCAACAGGACATACATATAGTGTAAGAGAATTTATAGAAAGGTCTTTTTATATGAAAGGGTTTGAAATAGAATGGAAAGGAGAAGGTATTAATGAAGTGGGAATAGATAAAAGAACACAAAGATTATTGGTAGCAATAGATGAAAAATATTTTAGACCTTGTGAAGTTGATTTATTGTTGGGAGATGCATCAAAGGCAGAAACAAAATTAGGTTGGAAAAGAGAATATGATTTAGATAAATTAATTGTTGATATGTTTACTGATGAATTACATTAGTTGTATTTATTGGAATCCAATTTTCTTTATAATGTTCTTTTCTACGTTCTAATTGTTTTTTTTCATTATAAATTGTACCTCCAACTAATCTTAATATATCATCCGGATAAGTAACAATTTTATTTGAATTTTGATTTAAATAAGCACCCCACCAAGAAAGTGTTGAATTGCTTAATATATTATGATGACAAAATGACATACACCATAAGTCAATATAATCTAAATTATTTTCAAAATAAAAAAAGTTAATATTTAATGTAAATTGTTCCTTTATTTTATTAACAATATTCATATTTTTTATTTTATTTTTAATAATTTGTATTTCATCTGAAAAAATATTTATATTAATACAATTAGTATTACTAATATTTTTGAAAATAAATTTCAATGAATCAAAAAAATATAAAAAATTTTCATCATATTTAATGTTACACCCCCAATTATTTCTAATATGGCAAGAAATATTTATGTTTTCTTTATTAAATAGATGCGAATATTTAATTTTAATAATTGAAATGCTCTTTTCATCTGGTTTTAATAATTCATTAATTTCTGAATAATATTTGTCAAAATAAACGTGCGATTGTAAATATCCAATTAAATAAAAATTAGTATTAGAATTATTATTTTTAATATTATTTATTAAATTAACGTCGTAAGAACTATGTAAATTACCTTGTTCCCTAATTTGTTTTACATTTATATTATTCGTATTAGAATTAATAAAATTACTATTAGCGAGATTTCTATATATAGTTTCATTATGATTTAAATCCATTTTTTTTAAAACAACTAATAATTTCAATAGATTTATTAAATTTAAATCGTGATTATATGTTTTACTTAGTCCATATGAACTAAAAATTTGAAAAAGAGCATTACCTAATCCAGTATTAGTTTTACTAAGATGTGGTGACGTAGTTTGTGTTAAATGTGGAGTAATCATATACTATTTTATATAATAATAAAAATATTTTTAAGTTAATACGAAAAAATAAAAATATTAAATTATACTATAATTTAATATTTTATTATGCATATTGAAGATAATTCTTATAAATGTGTTTTAAGTGTTGGAATGAGATGTTTTACTGAAATTTTTTTAAAAAAAATGAATTTAAAGAAATTTAGTTCTCCATTTGATGGAATGTTTCATTCTTCTATAGATTCTGTAATTTATATTTTAAAAAATAAAATGGAAGATATTAATTTAATTTGTACAGAAAATATAAAAAATGATAATATTGATATATTGAATAAAAAACATGGATATCGTACAATACATAAAAAAATAAATTATTTAGAAAATGATTTAATAAAAAGTTATCATAATGCTTTATTACCTCATCATAATTTAAATATTAAAGATACAAAAAAACATTTTGAACATTGTTTTGAAAGATTGGAAAAAATAAAATTACATAAAATAAAAACATTGTTTTGTTTATTTATTCATCCAAAGTATGGTAATGATAAAGATGTTATATTAAATGATATAACAATTTTAAAAAAATATTTAGTAGATAATTATAATTGTAAAATGTTAGTTTGTAAATTTGAAAAAAATAATGAATTATATAAATGGAAAATAATTATAAATGAAGATAATTTAATTTACATTCATATTAATAATAATAGTCATTTATATGATGATAATGAAATTGTTTTAAAAGAAATTTTCTCAAAAATGAAAGTTAATGAAAAAAAATTAATTACATATGATGAATTAAATTTATTATAAAAATGAATTAAATTTATTATAAAAATGAATTAAAAAAATGTTATATTTAATTATATAAATAGACATGTTTAGTTTGAAAGAATCTTATGGCACAGAACATCATGTATATAATTATGATGTAAATAGATATAATTTTAAAAAATATTTACAACAAGTATTATCAATTGATTCTTTAGAAAATGTAAAAGAAATATGTAAAGAGTATATTGAAAATAAAGAGGATATAATTAATAATAACTATAATTTTAATGATGTTGAAACAAATTTACATAAACGTTTCTATAATGAAATAAAAAAGAATGATATTTTTAAAAATATGTATTGTAATTTAATAAAAGATATTTTTGATAATTTTTTTTATAGTGAAGACGTTTTAATTTATCAATCGTATCCTAGTATAAGATTTCAATTTGAAAATAGCATTGCTGTTCCTGAACATTATGACGCCGATGAAAAAGCTTCTCATCCATTGGGTGAAAAGAACTTTTTAATTCCTATTACTAAAATGGAGAATACAAATACTATTTTAATAGAAAGTGAACCTAGAAAAAGAGATTTTAAGAATATTAATATGGATTTTGGTGATATCTTTTATTTCAATGGTAATCAATGTACTCATAAAAATGAATCTAATCAGGAAGGATGGGTAAGAATTTCATTTGATTTTCGTGTAATTTTGATAAAAGATTATTATAACTACATAAATAATAAAATTGTTTATACAAATCCACGTGATAAAAATAGTGATAGAATACCTATATCACTGACAATAGGTTCTTATTACCAAGTAACTTTTAAAAATGATTCAATCCAAAAAATGATGGAATGGTATTTACCAAAATCCAGAGACGAAGATATGTTTATAATGCAACATCGTCCTACATTTGATAAGGCAGAGGCTGATAGTTGCTATAAGTATATGATGGAAGATAATTTTGTTACTGAGCATAAAAAAACAAATGAATTGGAAAAAATTATATCAAACTATTTAAATGTTAAACATACAATTATGACAACTAGTTGTACGGCAGCATTGATATTAGCATTCATGGCACTTGAACTTAAGCCAGGTGACGAAGTAATTGTTCCTAATTATACAATGATTGCTAGTATTAATTCAATCAAACATATGGGCTTAGTTCCAGTTATAATAGATGTTAATCCAACCACATTTTCGCTTGATATAAATGATGTTAAGAACAATGTTTCTAATAGAACAAAGGCGATTTTACATGTATCTATTAATAATCGTTATACTAATATGAATGATTTTGTAGTATATTGCAAAGAAAACAATTTATATCTTGTTGAAGACGCTGCCCAATCCATGGGATGTTGTCCTGACGATAAGGCATTGGGGACATATGGAGACATTGGTTGTTTTTCATTAAGTACACCAAAAATTATTAGTTCTGGTCAAGGTGGATATCTTGTTACAAATAATGATAAATTAGCGCTGAAAATTAATCAAATCAAAAATTTTGGTCGCAAAGAAAGTGGTAAAGATATTTTTGAAATATTTGGAATTAATTTGAAATATACAGATATTCAAGCAGTTATAACTATTGAACAAATGAAAAAATTAGATTATCGTGTTAAAAGGATGAGTGAAATATATAATTTATATTACCAAGAATTAAAAAATTATATTAAAATGTTACCTCCACTATTCGAGGGTTGGCATCCATGGTTTATTGATATATATTGTCCTAGTAATATATTTAGAACAGATTTAATTTATTATTTAAAACAGCATAAAATTCAAACGAGAGAAACATACGTCGAAATCAATAAAACCAGTATGTATTATGAAGATTCTATACTTCCAAATAGTAATTATGTATCAAATAATGGGCTTTATTTACCATCTTATGTAACATTAACAAATGAACAAATCATACATATATGTAATTTAATTAGAGCCTTTATAATCGCCAAACAAAATATAGTTGAATATAGACAAATACAAATGACAGATAAAGATAAATATTTGCAATTAATGAATGAGTTTAGAGATGTAAATATTGATATGGAATCGAGCGAATTTAATAAAATTTACAACAAAATAGTTAGTAATGGATGTATTATTGTATGTGAACAAAATGGTGAATTAATAGGTAGTGTAACTATTTTAATTGAACAAAAATTTATTCATAATTCTGTCAGATATGCTCATATAGAAGATGTATTTGTAGATGAAACACATAGACACAAAAAAGTTGGTAAAGAATTAGTAAACAAAGCAATTGAATATTGCAAAGATAATAATGTTTTTAAAATTTTATTGAATTGTGATGAAAAAATAAAAGAATTTTATTCATTAAATAATTTTGAACATAGACAAATTAGTATGAGTCAAATATTATGAAAAATAATATAAACATATTATAAACATATTAAAATGTCAAAAATACCTGTAGATATGTTAAATGATTTTACATTAAACGAAGATGTATTTAGGAAATATATTCCACCTAATTTAAGAAGACAAGTATATGAAATACAAAAAAATGTATTAATAAAATGTTCAAAACATCATCCTGCTACAAGATATACTACTGAAATAGTTCAACCTAAAAATGTTATAAAAGATATACCGATTGATTTATTAAAAATAAGAGATATTTATGAAATTAATTTTATTAGTATGCAATATTTATTGAATTTAATTGATAAATATAATTATAATCCAAATAAGTTAAGTATTTTAGTTTGGGGATGTGGAACTTGTATAGTTGATTATTATCTTAATATGTTAGGTTATAATATTACTTCGCATGATAATTGGTCTCAATTATCAAAAGAAACTGCATTGAATGTATTAAATAATTTAGATAGTGAATTAGACTTTAATAATACAATTAAAATAGAAGATGATTGTAATAAATTAGAAAAAAATAATTTTGATATAATAATAGATACAGGTAATTCTTTGACAAATCAAAATATTATTATGAATAAAAATCTTAAAATTTTATTTACGTGGGCTATAGATAGATTAGATACTGCAAATGAAACATGGGGTGGTAAAAGTAACTCAGGATCTGTAAATTTAAAATATTTACAAAATAATTTTAAATTCATAGATTTACCATCATGTAAAATTTTTATTAGAAAAGACTTGATATAAATTATAAAAATAAAGATTATAAATTATAAAAATAAAGATTATAATTTATATATGTTATTATTTTTCACATTCCACATTTAAACTTAACAATACACCATTTTCTTTATCCATATGTGGATAATAAGATTGTGAATAATCATCAATGTGTGAATGTTCCGTTTTTTTCCAATCCCATAGTTTAGTATTTTTTAACCCAGCACTTTCAAACACATTTTTTAATGAAATAAAATCATACGTAGTTTTATGATATACAATTAAACTATCTGAAACACTCCATTTTCCATATAAAGGACCAATACAATTATCTAATGAAAAATGTTTCTCGTTGTATAATTTTACATACATTTCAAAATTAGGAACCGCTAAACGAATAACTCCACCTGGTTTTAAATAAAATTTCCATTTTTCTAATACTTCAACTGCCTCGGTTCTATCAAAATATTCAAACATATGAGATGCGTATATAATGTCAACTGAATTTTCTTCAACAGGTAAATTTATTACATCATTATATTTTACATGAGAATAATCGCTTTTATCTATATGAATCCAATCTTCTCCAAAATCACGCTTTCCACATCCTAAATGTATTTTCATTGTATATAATAAATATATATTCTTATATATATTTAAACGAATAAATATATTTAAACGAATATATATATTTATTATATAATATGACAATTAATGTATTATTTACATGTCCTTGGAGTGATAAAATAATTGAATCATATAAGAATAATACACCAAACAATAAAGGTATTTGGAAAAATATAGAAGGAGTAACTAATATTGATGATGCAGAATTTATTATTGTATTAGATGATTTACATAAATCTATTTTAGATAAGGGTATGGAGTATTTTACTAATAAATTTTATAACAATAATAAAATAATTCATTTTCAGCGTGAAAATACAAAAATACTAGAATCAAACAAAAATAAATCATGGTATATAGAAAAATTTTTACCAAAAATTAAGTATAATATTAGTTATGAAAATGATTTTTTTTATACATTTGCTCCGGCATCTTTTATTGATAAAACATATGATGAATTAAAATCATTAAAATATGAAGATTTAAATAAAGATAAAAATATTTCTTGTATAGTTTCGTCAAAAGTTTTATCCCACATTACACCAAATTATCAAAAAAGGGTAGATTTTATAAAAAAATATTCTAGTGAAAATGTAGATAATATAGATATATATGGATATGGGTGGAATAAGCAAATATTAGGTGACAATTACAAAGGTCAATTAGGTTCATATCATAATAACAATAATAACAATAATGATACTAATAAATCACATGGTTTAGTTAATTATCATTATTCTATTTGTCTTGAAAATTTACTAGAAGAAAAATGTATTAGTGAAAAAGCAACAGATGCTATTTTATGTTGGTCTACACCAATATATTGGGGTAATCCATGTATTAAAAAATATTTTCCAGAAAAATCTTATCATTTAATTGATATAGAAAATCACGATATAAATAAAGAAATTAACAATATTATTAAAAATAAACCTAGTAACGAAGAAATTAAAAATCTTGAAGAAGCAAGAAATATTATATTAGATAAGTTGAATATTTGGGAACAAATTTATCAAATAATAAATAATTATGATAAATTTTTGATAGATTATAAAATTAATAATAATAACATACTTGGTAATATTAAATATAATTATATTAAAATTAATTTATGGTCTGGACTATGTAATCAACTATTACCTTTGATTTCATGTATATATTTTGGAAAAGTTTATAATAAAAATGTATTTTTTAATGTAAAACCTTTATGGGTTTGTGAAATAAATACTTGTAATTATTTTTTAGCAGATTTTTTTAAATTACCATTTTGCAATGAAAGTAAAGAATTGTTAAAAAATGAGACCAGCGATATTTGTATTATTACAAATCGTGAAAATTATGTAAATGAAATTCAAAAAAAACATTTACTAGAAAATAATAACATATTTATAGAAAATGTCGTTCATTTAATTGGAACAGAACAAGACAATACATCTTTATATAATCCTCAACCAACAAAAAATTTAAAAAAAACAGAATATTTATTAGAAATTAGTAATACTTTAAAGGAGATAGAACCTATTGATTGTATAAAATCTAAAATATTAGAAACAACTTCATTATTTAATGATGATATGGTTGGAATACATTTTAGATGTCGCGATGGGGGGTTTATGTCAAATAATAAATATGAATTAAAAAAATTTATAGATACTCTTCCTAGTAATAAAAAAATATATTTATCATCTGATCATGAAGAAAGTGAAATATATATTAAAGAAATATTTAAAGAAAGAATATTAACGTTGCAAAATCCGTTTGGAGATAACATTAATAGTAAAACTAACAATAGCAAAGAAGCTATCATGAACGGAATATGTGAAATGTATATATTATCTAAATGTCAATCATTATATGGAACAAAATCTAGTTCTTTTACATTTACTGCATGGTTATTATCAAATATAGATACTTTAATGTTTTGGAATTAATTGTCTTATAATTTTAATATTAAAATTAAAATTATTATTATTATTAATATATAACTTTTATATCGATTTATAGTAAATCTCGTTGTTTATCGCATTCTGGATTTTCTGAATCACAATCATTAAATTTATAAACAATTTTATCTGTAATTGTATCAATCATTAATTTTTCTATCACGTGAATTGAATTATTATTTTCAAAAAAAAATGGCAAATTATCATACAATTTTCTAAATTTATAGATATTTTCGCTATTTGACAAAAAAAATGTACCCAAAACACCATTTGTATGAATAGATTGCATATTATTTTTCCCCCATATTGGCACATAAAAATTATTTTTATCTAATTTTTCAAAATCTAGTTTAACCAACCATAATATATCCATTCGTGCTAAAAGAACAAAATCGTATTTAATATTATTATTAATTTCATATTCATACATTAGTTCTATTGATTTTTTCATACTATATTTAGCACTATACATTATTTCATTATATTTTAAATTATATGATTCATCAATCTTAGTTTCATCATTAATAACAAAAGATTCAAATGATTTCTGTTTTTCAATTATATATTTTTTTGGATTATATTCGTTTATTAATAACTCTTTATCTTCATTTGACCAAGAGTGTAAAAAAACATCCACTGGATAAGATTTATCAAATACATTTTTTTTCCAAAATTTATGTGTAGTATCTTGTTGTTGTTTTTTTTTTTTCCAACAATATTTAGGATGTAAGCCATATAAACATACAGCCACGTTCATATATATATATATAACTTTTATATAATTTTTATATAATTTTTATATACATAAATTTTTTACTAAATTGTTATTATAATTTCGAACATTATTTTGTTTTGTATATTTATCTAATTTAATAATTAAATTTATATCTTCTTCTACACTTGAATTATAGTTTAATAATATTTGTGATATATAATCTGGATGCAGAGAAAGTACGCTTGAAATCATGTAATATGGATGTGAATTAATATGATAATTTTTTTGATATTCTATTTTTGATAGTATATGTTTATCAAAATAATTAATTAATGGAGTAATTTTGTTTATATACTCGGTTTTGTCTGTATATAAATATGACATTAATTGCTCTGATTTTAAATTTCCTGCTCCTCTACCTAAACCTCCTATACAGCTATCAATAATATTACAACCATGAAAAATTGCCTTTTTCGTTTTATCTAGTGCATCTTCATTATTATTATGACAATGAAAACCAAATGATATATTTGATTTATATTTATTAAATTCATTATAAAATCTGTGTAATTGTTTTGGAATATTATTTGTATTAAATCCACCATAAGTATCAGCTAAGTATAATGCCTTTATATTAACATCATAAAATGTATGTGCTATTAAAGCTATTTCGCATTCATCGATAATATCTCCACATCCAAGATTTAGACAAACTTCATATCCATAATCAATTAATTCTTTACAAAAATATTTTGTTCTTTCTAAATCGTTTTTATTATATTTGCATATTTTCACACCATTTTCAGTTGTTACCCTAGCCAATAAAACCCTAACCATTGATATATTTGATTCACTTTTTTTAATAAAATCATCTATTGTTAATGTATCCATTTTAGCCATAACTACTATTTTACACCCTTGATATTTTTGATAAATATTATTAATATCATCTTCAGTTGAATAACACCATTTACCTTTATTCAGTAATAAATTTTTATTTGTTCTAAAACCTATTTCAAAATAGTCATATCCTGAATCACTAACTGCTTTATAACAATCAACAACTTCTTCATCTGTAAATTCCCAATTGTTTAAATATCCACCATCTCTTATCGTACAATCAAGTAATTCTATTTTATCACTTCTTTTTTCTAGAATCATTTTACATGTATTTTCATTTAATATATTTTCGTTATATAGAAGTTCTGCTTTAATAAAATCTGAGTTTTCATCAATATCAACACCTGATATTGAATCTATTTCAAATAAAAAAGGTTTGTCACTAACTATATTATTCATTTTTAAAACACATTCTTTACTTATAATGTTACAACCAAAATTCAAATAATTAAAATTTGGCAGTTCTTGTGATGGTGGTGGATTATTTCTATTATAATTGACTGGTTCATTATTATGCCAAATAAATTCTTTAATTTTTGTAGTAGCATTTAATGAATTATACTCTGTTTTAATTTCATGCCATTTATTCAATATTTCACTATATTGTTTAGCACTAATGAATGGTGTTGTTACTGGAACATGCATTAAAATGTCGGTATTTATTGTATTAGCTAAATTGCAAAAAAATTGTCCTGGATTATTATTTGTACAATACTTTTCATTTCTTTTATAAATGTCAACTCCCATATTTTTTGCAATTTCGAGCATTACATCACAATTAGATGAAACTAATATCTTATCTATACCATTGACTTTCTTTAATGTTTCTATTTTTAATTTTAATAAATTAGTATCTCCAAAGTTTCTTATGTTTTTATTTTTACATCGTGTACTACCTTTTCTAACAGGTATGACTGCTGTAATTTTTCCATCATTTTCTTTCTTTGAATCTGGTATATTCTTTTGGATAATCAAATCGACAAATTCTCTAACAGCACCATAACCACCTTTATTTTTACAAATATATTGTGATATATTTTTTACTTCATTAACAGCATCATTTGGGCAACCAGAAAATCCTATTTTTTCTAAAATTGGTATATCAGGTAAATCATCCCCAATATACGCTACTTCTTCATAAGTTAAATTATATTCTTTTATCCATTCAGTTATAATATCTAATTTTGGTATATCATTTCCTATACTAACATTATCTAATCTATCAAAAATATGAGGAGCGTGTTCTATAGAAACTATTTTATCATTGGTTATTATTCCACATTTAATATTATTTTGCTTTAAAATATTTAATGAATATGCATCTTTTGCATTATATGATTTGTTTATGTTATTGTTATTATCAAAGTTAAACGTTCCGTCTGTAAAAACACCATCAAAATCAAAAACTACTAATTTAATCATTATAATATAAACATCTAGAAAACTTTATATACATTATATATAATTTGTTTATTATAATAGTTAATATCTTACAGATTATTAATTATAGTTATATCTTTTATATCTTTTTCTTCGTTTCTATTTTCTTTCATCTTTTTTATAACATCCAACGTAGCAAATTTGAAACCATTAAAATAAAAATGGTTTTCAGGGTTATATATTATATCATCTTTATGTGTATGATAATAAGATAACCACTTATCTTTATGAGGAGAAATGTTACTAATATTAAAATTAAAATCTTTATGATGTAAATAATCTAGATCGTGTGATTCTCTTAATCCATAAACATCTAGAATTGCACTAGAAGTTATACAAAAATCTTCTTTTGAAGTTATTTTATTGTTTAAATTACTAAAAGTATTTTTTAAATTAGTTGAAATTTTGTCTGTTTCTGCATTATTTAAAAAATGTATAGAATTATTATTTAATAACGAAGATGATATTCTAAATGTATCTTCTTGATAATCACTTGTATGTAAACTACATTTATCAATATTAAATATTTTTCTACATTTTTCTTTCATAGGAATCAAATTTGATAATTCATTTACATGAATTAGATAAATTATTATTTCACCATTATTATCATAACATAAATTTGTTTTATTATCTGCTAATGTGTCTGTTGGAAATAATCCACCTATCCATTTTTCATTACGATAACATTCTTTAATTAAATTTCTAAAACCCTTTTTTGTTAAAACTAGATTCTTTTTATAATAAATATGCCCATATGATTTTAATATATTTTCAAGAGCATCATTATTGTATTCCATCGCGCATGCCTTAGGATATATAATCATAGCTCTAATATTTGAATTATATTTAATATATTCTAATGCTGTAAAATCACATATTTCGCGTGTTAATGGTAACCCAGCGTTACATAAAGGTACGTGTTTGTCTCTATTTAAGAAAAAATCATAATAATATTCAGTAGAACCATTTATTCTTTTATTTATAAATTGTGGTTGAATATTATAAAAATTACATATTGCAAATCTATGCATTCCATTTGTAATTATATTGTCCATTCCTAGAGGAATAGGATAATTTTCATTAAAACCATTTTTTTTTAACGAATCAATAATTTTATTAAATATTTTTATACATATATCTCCATTGTTTTTTATTATTTCACTATTTTCATAATCAGTAACTTCAGTAAAATTATTAAATGTTTGCATGTGTAAAGTGTAGATATTTTTGAAAAAATCAGTTTGTAAATTATTTTCATATCCATAAACGTAAAGGTATTTTATCATAAAGTCAAATCTAAACAATGATGTGTCCATTATATATGTAATAATATACAATATATTTAAATAACAATATATTGTATACTATTATTTATTGCGTATTTTTCCAAAATATTATATGATAAATATTAATACCATAAGTAAATACTTAAAAAAAAACTTCCATACTATTTATATAATGGATTATCTAATAATAGATAAGTGTATGCATTGCGGAACTACTGGTTCAATATTTTGTATACTACAATTTATGAATAAATATATAAAAATAAATAATTTAAATTATCACGATATAAAAAACATATTTATAGAAAAAAAAATAGCAGGTAACTATGATAATATTTTTGATGATAATTATAATGTTAATAATATTAAAACCTTAATTTACGATGACGATAAAAATAAGGAATCAATAGATTATAATAATGTGCATGATAATAATGAGTATAAAATTTTGGCAAAAAAAATTCGTTTTTCTAAAAAAATAAATAATATTATAAATAATGAATTAATCAATATAACAGACAATATGTTGGGTGTGCATTTTAGATTTACAGATATGAACACAATGCATACAAAGAACAACCCCATACATTATAAAAATTATTTGAATAAAATATTAGAACATGTAAAAAATCATAATATACAGAGTATTTTTGTAGCATCCGATAACGAAGAAAGTATAAATAAATTATTGAAAGATGAGAATTTTAAAAATATAAAAATATACCATACAAATATAAAAAGATACCCAACAGAAAAAGCAGATGAAAAAGATTTAAAATGGTATAAAAATGATAATAAAAAATTCCCTCATCCACATTTAAATAATTTTAGACATACCAGTTTAGATGGTATTAGTACTTCTAAATTACATTTAGAATGCCTTGTTGATTGTATATTACTTTCAAAATGTAAATATCTTATTTTTCCTTATTCAAATGTATCAAATTTAGCAATATTGTTATCAAATAGTATAGTTGAAAAAACAAAAATATCAGGTAATGGTTATTGATAAAAATGAATTTTATAGTAAAATAATATTATTTTTTATTTTCCCAAAAGTTCAAATATTTATTAATAGCACGTTTAAAATAATTTACATAATATAATTCCATTGTTTTATTATTTGTATTTGTATCCGAGTCACAAGCATCTACATATGAAAACATAGGTAATAAATATGTATGTCCAAAAGTCCATATAAAATTATCAGTTACAGGATTATTGTGATTGCTTAAGTTAATTGTTAAACTTGTATTATCATAATGATTATTAATAATTTTTTCAGCTATATTCTTATTTATTCTATAAATAGTTGTCCCGTTGCTTTGAACATTTTCAGGAGTCATAGTCCCTTCATTATTATTATACAAATCTGTGGTTGTTTGAAGTTGTAATATTTCATAATCCCCATTTTGTAATAACTCGTAATGTTCTTGATCCCAATATTGCGAATAGTTATTTGTCAAATCGTCTTCTGCGATGAAACAATATTCATCGCTCGAATTCTCTAAAAAAAATACCAATGCTTTAATATGAGAACAAGTACAACCATGCTCACCACCATTTAACTTGGGGTGTTGCATCACGGTATATGGAGAAAAATTGTTTTTATAATCTACTGCTTGAATACGAAAACTATTTTCTTTATTATTTATTAAAATCTCTTCCATATGTTGTCTTCTATCTGGTCTTCTATCTAAATTAATCCAGTATATATTCCAAGGTAATTTTGGAATAGGTGTTTTTATCATATATTTATTAAGATAATAATGTATTTAAATACTAGTTATTAATAATATTAAATTATAATGTATTATTTTACTATTGGAGCAATTTTTAAAAATGAAGCACACATTCTTAAAGAATGGGTCGAACATTATTTTTATCATGGCGTAGACCATATTTATATGATAAATGATAATAGTAATGATAATTTTTTAGAAATATTACAACAATATATTGATAAAAATTTGGTAACATTATATAATTGTGACACAACACAAAAACGGGTTGGTATGCAAGACGCAAAATATAATCATTTTTTTCAAAAACATTTATCTGAAACAAAATGGTTTGGCATAGTTGATTTAGATGAATTCTTATATTCTCCATTAGAAATTAACATAAAAAAAATACTAAAAAAATATGAAACTGAAAATCAATTACAAATTAATTGGGTTCATTTTGGTTCAAATGGGTTTGAAAAACAACCAGATAACGTGGTTTCTAATTTTATTCATAGAGGAGAATATAATAGTATTAAAAATGGTCCTGGTGGAAGATATAATTCACATAAATCAATTGTTAAAACGGATGGACAAGTTAAGTTAGGGATTCATGGACATTTTTATAATGATAATAGTTTTGGGAAAAATGTTTCATTTGATGAAAAAGATACACCTTTATTAATAAATCATTATGCTATTCAATCTAAAGAATATTGGACAACTATTAAAATGACCAGAGGCGATGTTAATTATTGGTATGATAGACAAGGGTGGAATAGAAACATGGATTTATTTAATGATATGGATATTAATGATGTTGTTGATGAAAGATTAAAAATACAGAATGCAAATCAATAATCTCTTTTCGAAGGATTATCCCAACCTATGTGTTTGATAAATCCCTTTTCATTTAATGTTATTGCTGAAAGAAATCCTTTTTTATAATATAAATTAGAAAGTGCTTGTTCTACACCACCACAATTACATTCATTAGACCCTATATATTGACTATAAGGCATTAATAATTTACAATCTTTTAATCTTCGCAATCCTGGATTAAAAGTAAAACCTGACCAAGTATTGGTTCTTTCTTTAAATACACTCAAAATTCTATGTGTATTATTTACTATATTTGGATTAACTGGATGACCATTTCTTACTACTTTAAAATTTTGATATTCTCTTAACCAAATTGTGTATATTTTATCATTAGTAGATAAAATTTCCATAGATTTTTCAATAAAACCATAATCATAAAATTCCCAATCATCTTCACAATGAAAAATATATTCAGTGTCTACAAGAGAATATGCTTTGTCAATAGAACTTATTTGACCAATGTTTTCTTTATTATAAATAATATTCTTTTCTACATTAGATGGTATTAAATATAAACATTCATCTATACATCCTAATTTCCCAGAATCATCTATAATTATAATTTTTTTAATTTGATAAGTATTAAATTTAAAAAATGACTCCAATGTTATTTTTAATTCATTTGGTCTATTGCAAGATGTTAATACCATTGTAACATCATTATCATTTACTTTACTACTTGTAAAAACATTATTATTAATGTTTGTATTGTGGTCTTTTATTAATATATCTTCTATTAATTTATTTCGTTTTTCTGTCCAAAACTTTGATCCTTCTTTTCCACCACCATAAGTAACTTGTTCTTCATGAAGTCTATAATATAACAATGGTTCTTGTATATTGTATATTTTTTCATATTTCTTTAAAACGCGTAAAATTAATTCAAAGTCCTCACACATCGAATGAATTTGATCATTATAATTTCCTGTTTCTATTATTTGTTTTTTACGAAAACAAAATGTAGGATGATTCATTATCCAATGAGATTTTCTTTGTAAAAATGTGTTCAAATCAATATTATTATGTGATGTTATTCCTGTACTCATTTTTTGATTATTAATTGACTTAAACATATTAACTTGTGCACCACAAAGAACGCAATCTTTATTTTCTTTCATAAAAGTAATTTGTTTGATTACTCTATCTGGATACATTATATCATCAGCATCCATTCTTAAAATAATATCATATGAACATTTAGTAACACCTTTATTTAAAGAATAACCTAAACCTTTATTACATTCATTTTCATAATATATTACTTTAGTAAAGCGAGTTGTTTTTTCAAATTTATCTAGCATTTTTTTTAGTATACTAGTATGAATAGTATCTGAACCATCATTAATCCAAACAATTTCCATATTAAAAAGACCTTGTTGATTTTTAATAGAATCAAGACATTCTTGAATATATTTTGCCTTTGTATTTAAACTGGGAATTAAAATGGAAACACTATTTTCATCAGTTGGTTTTAGAAATTGTGATGGTAATTCAATATTATTCATTATTTCATAATTATTACGAGTTGAACCCCATTCTTGATATGCATATATTTTACCATGACCTGTATATTCTGCTCTTGTACAATGTATTGGTAAAAATGAATATGATGGAAAAATAGTTAAATCCTTGAATTTTCCCGTATTATACATATTAGTTAATAATCCTGGACCAACTGTTTGCCAAGCTCGTTTCATAGTTTTTTGTACATTTACACAATTGTTTTTAATCCATTCAATAGCTTCTTTTACAAGTGGATGTTTGGGTGGAAATCCCATAGTTCCAGTTGCTATTAAACCGGGACGTAATTGTTCGTGTTCCCAACCAGCAAAACATTTACAATTCATTAAAATATCATCAATTTTTTCAATACAAATAGAATCAGCATCTAGAAAAACACCACCATATTCATAAAGAATTTCCCAACGTATAATATCAGCTTTTCCATTAATTTCTTCCATTTCATCAATTCTTTCTGTACATTCAATTTTTAAATTTCTTTTACTTATTTCTTCTTCATTCCAACGAATATATTCAAAATCTGGATTTTTATTTTTCCATGTATCCATAAATTTAGTAGGAGGGGGTTTTGTTCCTATCCACAATTGATGTACAATTTTAGGTATCATTTATATTATATCATAAATAAATGTTTAAACTTAAACTTATTATTATTGAATATATTAATAATGGATTTTCAATTGAGAAAATTAGAATATGATGATTCTCATAAAGGTTATTTAGAATTATTAGTTCAGTATTTCACATTAGACCCTTTATCAAATAAATACACAATTAATTTCAAGAATTATGTTTCAAAATTAGATAATAATAAACAAATTTATGTAATAGAAACAAATGAAACAAAAATAGCAGGTTCAATAACAATTTTTATAGAAGAAAAATTAATTCGTAATATGGGTAAAGTAGCACATATAGAGGATTTAGTTGTTGATAAAAATATAAGAGGAAAAGGTTTTGGTAAATTATTGATACAAAAGTGTATAGAACATGCGAAGGAAATGAATTGTTATAAAATAATATTAAATTGTAACAAAAATAATATGATTTTTTATGAAAACCAAGGTTTTGAAAAGAAAGAAAATCAAATGGCATTATATTTTTAATAAGCAGAATAAGGATAAACATCTAAATTATTCTTAAAATATGATAATTGGTCTACAACTTTTTGTCTATTTTTCTTTTTTTCAACTTGTTTAAGTAATTCCTTTGCTTTTTGTATTTCTTCATCAGAAATTTCACCATCACCATTTAAATCATACATATCAGTATGATTATTAGTCATAGTTTCAGGTAATATACAATACGCACATTCATCATTAAACAAAATGTTCATAGTGACAGCGAAAATAATAGTTAATACAAGTGCCATATAAATATCACCGGTTGCCCTCCATGATACAGCAAAAATTAGAACTTCTTTGTTGAATATATATTTAATAAAATGTTCTTGATTTTTACTAAATTTAATATCAATAAATCGTGAACCAATATTAATTAAAATCATAATAAAACCAGCAAAATATTTACTATCGTTTAATGTTTTAACTTGAGAATCAAATATATCATAAAACATTATTATTTATTTGTGATATATAATAGTTATAAAAAATTTATTAGAAAGAATTAAAGTTTAAATAAGGATTAGGTGATGAAGCAGGTAAAACATCTTTATCTGCAATAATTTGAATAGGAATTTGATTAGATTTTTCTGGTTTACGCATTAAATCACTTAATAAACAATTATCATTTGTAGTAACTTTTTCAGGATTTTTTTTGCAGAAATTATTACATTTAATAGTTTCTTTAACAGAATCATTAATAGAATTATTAACAGGTTCAAGTTCGCTATATTGTAAATTTGTAAATGCTTCTTGTGATTCCATAGTTTTTTGTGAAAAATAAATCATAAAAATTAAGAACAACAAACCATAAATATCTTTTTCTTTAGTAATAAAAATTAATGCAAAGAAGAAAAACATTTGAGCTAGGAAAATTCTATCATTTTTATTGAAATCAGTATACTTAAAAACAAGTAACCCACATAAAACAAGAACAATAAATATACTTAAATTATTCATAATATAAATATATTAATATAAAAAAAGAATACAAAATAAATATGAAAAAAAATTCGTTATATAATATATTATAAAATTAGATATGTCTTTAGCTTTAAATGCTGCACCTTTTTTACGTGATGAGACAAATATAGAAAATAAAAATAAAACATCAAGTGACGATATAAAAAAAAGATTAAGAAAAAAGACAGAAAAGAAAAAAATATCTTTTGAATTAAATGATAATGACGACAATGATGAATTAGTAGATTTCAAACCAGTGAATAATGAACCAACAAATTCAAAGGAATTAGTATCCGAATTTCCTAAAAATAATAATGAAGATGGTTTTGCATATGAAAATATAGGATTTTTTTCAGAAAATTACAATAAAAGAGTAGTAGAAAATATGACAGAAAATGTAAATAATAATTCTTTAGAAGAAAAGGTAAATTATTTAATAGAACTTTTAGAAAAGCAAAATGAAAGAAAATCTGAATATGTTACAGAAGAAATAGTATTATATTTGTTTTTAGGGATTTTTATTATATACACCGTTGATTCATTTACACGTGTAACAAAATATACACGTTAAAAAATTTAAATTGTGTAATATGTTATGTTTTTTTTTGTTTAAATAAAACATGACTATGTCCTCAAAAGAAACAAACATAACATTATTAAAAGATGTGCGAAATATGAATGATTTTAATAAAATAAGTTTTTCAGGTTATAAAAAGACTGCTGTTTTAAAAGAAGTAATCTCTGAAATGTCACGTTCAAATATAGAAACAACTTGTTTTTGGACTGCCGAATGTATCGCAAGTGGTTATTATCTAGAATTATGGAATAGTATAATTAATTATTCTTGCGAATGTATACATATAGCAAATCCTCGTTTAATACTTTTAATAAATAAGTTATTAAAACAATTTAAAGAAATTGCAAATAGTTCAAATGATGATTTGGAACTGCGTAATAATGAAAATATAAGAAAAATGTTTTTTGATTTAGTTGTTATTGTATGTAAAAGTAATAGAAAAACTAAATTTCAATATGTAAAAATAAAAGATAATGAAGTAGACCTTAATGTTATGAGCAATAAATTTACAGCACCATCAACAAAATATGTTGATACAATTTTTAATCAAGGTGATCCAAAAGAATTATATATGTCTCTAAATGAATTTTGCTATAATTTAAGCAAAGAAAGTGAAAATTTTAATCAAACATGTTATTGGTATGAATGGATGGTTCATTTTGATGAAATGTGTAGAAAAAGAAAAAGTAAAATAGAATGTTTATTACGTGATTTTGTTCCAGAACGTCTAGGAAAACACGCAATAGATGGTTTGTGGTTAATATGGCATGTTTTATTTGATATGGTTAAGGATAAAGGTAAAGGCATTAATTCTATGATGGAAAATTTATTTGATTTATTTACTTTTAAATATGGAATACGAAGTTGGTCTCAAAAAAGATATATTGTATATTTTGCTATATCAATAGTAGTAGATAAAATAGATTTTTCAATACCTCTTGCTAAAGATATAAAAAGTGTTGATAATATTGTTAAACAATTGGATACTATGTTTAAAGAAATAAAAAAAAATGAGATATACGTAAAACCAAAAACAAGCTTAGAACAAAAATTAGATGTTTATTCAATGTTATAAAATTAATATTTAAATTTAACAATATTTTTTTTGAAAATAAATTATATAAAACCATATAAACATACATATATTTATTTTTATTCTCAAATAAATATATACATTAAGTAAAATGAGTAATTCAAGATCTATGTCAGCACCTTCATATAAATTAGCTAACGAGTTAAGTAATTTTTCAAAAAAATCATCTGAAGTTTTAAATAATACTGTAAATACAATAAATGAAACAATAGAAAATACTATTGAAAGTGTAAATAATACTATTAATAACGTTGTTAAAGATGTACCTTTACAATCAGGTTCAACTGATACAACAACATTTACTTTATATGTAATAATAATAATATTATTGTTAGCATTATTAGGTTTTAATATATTTTATGTATTTGGTCGTGTAACCGAAGAAACAATAGAAAATGCTGGACCAATAATGCGTGAAATATATAGATTTCTTGGTTATTCTATATCTAACACAGCAAGTCAAACTTCTAATACAAGTGCAAAAGGTGTAAAGGTTAGTGCTGATGTTGCTGCTGGAACAATTGATTCAACAGGCACAACATTACAAAGAATAACAAGTCGTTCAATGGACAATTATTATAGAGGTCGTAATAATCTTAATAGAGAAAATGATACTCAATTAATAAATAATATTAAGTATAATAATGTAAATAGCAACAATGTTGCCAATAATAATACTATGAATAATAGTTCAACCAAATTTTGTAAAATAGATAATGGATATTGTACAACAATAAATGATAGTAATAAATGTTTATCAGGAAATATTTTTACAAATATGAATGCTTGCTTGAAAAGTTAAATATTTAAAATAAAAATTGATTTTATTATTGTTTTATTAATTATAATAAAACAATATGCAAAATAGAATAAATAAAAAAGTGAGTGAATACATTCAATTATTTAAGAATAATTTATGTAGAAAAATATCAAATAATGAATATGAAACAAAGAACGATTTAATAAAATATATATATGATTACGATAACTTTACATTAAAAGATGAAGATTTGAATAAAAGGCAAAGAAATAAAACAACAATATGTATTAGTGAACGTTGTATGGCAAAACGTTCAAATGGAGAACAATGTAGTAGAAGAAAAAGAAAGGAATGTGATTTTTGTGGAACACATTTAAAAGGTCAACCCCATGGTAAAGTGAATAATGTTGAAAATAGTGAACAAGATTCACAACTAGATAATATTAAGGTAAAAGTTGATGTTTATACAGAAGAAGAGCAAGGTGTAATTTATTTTAAAGATAAGGATGGAAATTATTATAATACAGATGATGTAATGGGAGAGGTAAGTAATCCACGAATAATTCCAAAATAAATGTAAAAAATGTGTGTAAAAAAGTTAAAAATTTATTTTTTATTGTTCTTCTTATTTTTCTTGGTGTATTTATTATTTCTTTTTTTATAACCGCCTAATTCATTATGATTATTGTTGACAACATTGCAAGTAAATTCGTAATTGCCATCTGGTTTTTGGTCAAAAATCAACTCCTTAGAGCAAGCATCAATAAGCACCTTGTCTTCCCAGTTATTTACTTTATCAAGAACCATATATTTACCAATATCTTTACCTTCTGCTGTTGCTACGCCCGGTAGGATATTTTTATCAATATCTCCAACATGTAATTTTAAATCTTGTGAACCACCTGCACCAAAAGCAATAATTAAAAATACCTTAACTAAAGCAGCCATTTTATATATAATAGGTATAAAAAAAGAAATAAAAGAAATAAAATTAGTCCTCAAAAGAATGAAAAAGGGTGTGAAAAGGGTGTGAAAAGGGTGTGAAAAGGGTGTGAAAAGGGTGTGAAAAGGGTGTG